>Ga0115846_100125_pt1 | contig 36256 bp, 38 predicted proteins | sample InSIn5gowninarea_2_FD_83860 | JGI IMG/M metagenome (GOLD analysis project Ga0115846, IMG submission 83860) | reverse complement strand
TCTTTCCCCCTACCAACTCTGCACAGATGAAGAAGTCTCGTGTGATATGAAGAAAGAAATTTTGGGGCTGTCGTCCAGCGTGCGAATCATGCCGAGGAGTCCACCTGGGTTGCGACCACGACCGTCTTTCGATCTCTTTGATCAGTCTGACACAGACAAAATCTTGTGGCCATGGAATAGAGGACAAATATTATTTGTGTTCGCTAGTGCTTTTTCCACGTCATGGGATAAGAAGATGAGACGGGGAGTTCGTAACGTTCAAAGGGACAGTGGGGATGTTGCACGGGGAAATGCCCATCTTGACGTAGGCATTAGCAGGCGTATTTTCATAAGCGTACATATTCGGAAAGGCTTACCACTGGTAATTTGAGTGGATTAATGTGGTCTCTAGCAAGGGTCTGGGTGGGGTTGTCTGGTAAAGCATGCCGCGCAGTTTATGTGCATTTTGATTAGTTTGAGGGGCATCTCTGAGCGAAGTAGAGGGCAGGCGAGCCAGCTGACCCTAGTCCAGCCGGTAATCACTTCTTCTATGAGGCTCAGAGACTACTCGGTTTCGAAGATGTCCCTAGCGTGATGACAATTCAAACGCTAATTCTGATGTCACTCAGACAAGCTAGTCGTGGGAATGATATGAGCGGCTGGCATTACGCGCGACATGCAATGCGCATCGCCATCGACAGTTTATCTCGCAGCTTCAGTTGCAGCTAGAATATGGGAGCGCCAGCACTATCACTTCAGTCGATACATTTATCGCGGCGTACGCAGCATAGAAGACGTCCGAGTTGATACACCGTGTGTCGATTGACTCGTCCCAAGCCCTTTGTACGGGGGCACATTGGAATATTGTGCCTCCTATGGTTATACAGTGCGTTGCAAAACTGCCGTCACCCTAAAACACACACAGAATCTATGTAGTAAGATTGTAAATGTAATGTTACTAATTTTTATTTCATATTTTGGACCAAACTTAAATATAGGCTACCACTCCGCAATTGTGAACTCTAATGCAATGGCTGTCAGCGATCTTGGTTCATTTCGACCCCCAGTGGCCACGAAGCAGAATGTCTGAAATACCATATCGGAGGTAAGTCATGTAGTCCAGAGGGATACATCTGTGACTGATCCCCCAGCTTTGTCTCCTCAGAAAGGTAAGAAGGATAGAAAGAAAAGGCGATCAGTGGTGGCTGAAGGGCTCGATTTAACGGAGATAGAAACAGAAATCGCGGCTAAAGCACCCGTGCTGGACGAGCTAGCAACAGAAATCATGCCACCTGTGCACAGGTTTCGGGTCCAGCTCTTCGAAGCACTGAGTTAGACCGACGGAAGCTGCGGGGCGCATCCACCTTGGCAACCCCGACGCGATAATGACGAACGCGAGGACTATATTGGGATTCTTCTGTGCAGGAGCCATGGTGTGTTCCCTGATGGCTCTCCTTACCTTATTTAGGCCTTTATCTCCCTGGCGTGTCATCTAATTTGTTAAGCAGATGGACTAGCCGCTTGGCGGTCATGTTTGCCTGGCGGTAGCCAACAGAAAGCCAAGCATCCTTCACGAGACACTGACCAACCCGTCACTCCCGTGGAAGTATTGGTGGACAGCATTGAGAACGGTTCGAAAGTCGGCGACCCAAGTTTTAGGGTATGGTCGAAGCTCGTGATAAGCTGACCACGACTCTGTGGATAGATCTACGAACAATCATTGCTTCCACTTCCACAACTAAAGCGCATTACATCAGTAGTCTGCAAGTGATATCCTTCGCGGCGGCTGGCGCGTGAGCTTGATATTCTGCTTGGCCTAAGAGTGAAAAGTACGCACAAATGCTTTGCACTCAATTTACACTTCTCTAGCGTGCTGTCCTTGTTGACGTTTTGGAAGGTCATCCCTTCCGTGAGTTCCGGATTGGAAGGAAGAATGATGTAACAGATAAATGATATTATTATATATTACTCTGATGCTCATTGCTTTGATGGATCACTCCTCAGACACCATCTATCATCGACTTTTCATAAACAAAGTCTTGAATCTATTCGTCATAGAATTCATCCCATAATCAGAATGGCATGTAGCTGTGGTTCTAACTGCCCCTGCAATGGGTCAAGCAGCTGCACGTGCTCTCAAAACTGTCAGTGCAAGGCTTGTGGGGTAGGCATTCAATCTCACCATTGTTATCCTATGAGCTCGAGTGTCATATTCGTTTATTGCTAGTTTACTCGAGCTAACCTAAATTTCTGCAGAAGTAAGCCAAGATTAATGTCCAGCATTCAAGGTTGGAGAGCTGTGCCAAGTCGTCGGTTAATTTTGCTTGGCTGAAGGAATTGCCATCTGAACAATGAGACAAAATCGGCTGAAAACTAAATTGTGAAATTTGGGTGTTTCAGACATAACATTATTGTTCTTATACATATTCTTTCCTCTGCGCTATTGTATGCGATGTTCGAGCTTTGTGTGTTGTTCGTTCTTGCCCATGATTCTAGGGATTTCTAGTCAGATCTGTCTGCCTTGGCGTATGAAAAATGGTTGAAGTCTGTAGTTCTCGCAACACTAACCGCCTGCCCAGTTGAGGCGTCGTCCGGAGCTTGGCAGGTATAACTATGGATGCATCTCCCAGCACTTTAGATGAGCTGGTAATACATGATGGTTAGCAGTCCGCGATTTAACGCCCTCTAACATGTGAATGCTATCGTGGTAGTATCTGTGCTTTGGAAAGACTAGAGATCAAGAGGATGGATGCACCCTAAGCGGTAGAAAGAGTCTCCTGGCTTTCGCAAGTTACGATGACCAGAGCGGTAGGAGTGATATTCACGTAACTGCCAGTATCCTCAGTGTGGCTGGGTCTCGTAACATCTGTAACATGGCCAGACCTCAATAACAGAGCTGTTAGGGATTCCTATACTGTCTAAATTCACCAAACACTAAGCGACACTGTCAATCCCGTGCCCAGAGGACAGCACTATCCATGATCAGTGACATGATTCATGTTTACGCAGACGGACAAAGTTGTAAGGAAGGGGCACTAGAAAACCAGCACACAAGGCGGCACTAGCCGCCAACCAGAACTCGGTACTATCAAGGGCGACGACACCTCCGGTGAGCAGATAGTCGACAGCGTTCTCTGAAGCCTCCATTGACAACATTGATATCAGACTCATCCTGGTAGCAGTTCCTGCCGCGTCGTTCCACGTCAACTGGTCTCGACCTAGGTGAAGCAGAATCGTCTCGAGAACTATGGAGGAGGTAATTCCTGCCACCACTTTGAAGACACTGTAAGCTCAATTCTGGCTCGCATTGCTGAGAGCCAGGTGATATGGTAACTTACTAGAAAGGCCCATAGTCACACCCACCCCTAGTCCAGCGAAGTTGGACTGCAAGAACCACATCACGGAGAAATCTCCCAGCGTACATCCCACGAGGCAGCGAAAGGTGTTAACGCCTGTTCTTCTCCATGTCACACTCGATTTCCAAAAGGCTGCCGATAAGAGCGGCGGCGCTGTGATTGGTGCTTGAACATGGCTGTACTTTGAAGTGCTCACTCTCCGACGGTGTGGTAGAGGCGTTGCGTACGCTTGGGTTCGCCCCAGCAGCGGTGAATGAGAGATCTGAAGAGTAACTGCCATTCGGGACAGTTGCCTGGGCCCTAGGCAAGCACGTTTGCTCAGTGACGAGCGTTGAAGCGATATGGCCATCTTCCTCTCCACCCAGGGTAGTTCACCTGACTTGTTGTCTAGCAAGAGCCTTAATGACAGTCACCGTGGTGAGCAGCCTCACTCTCTCCCCCGGTTGTCACCCTCAGAACGCGAGGAATGAGTAAGAGAGCGAAAGACAGGGCGGAGCGGATCAGGTTGCGGTGGCTGAGGCCTTCGCGGTGGAGGCTATGTGCGAGCGCGATGAAGGTGATGGCAAGAAAGACTGGCTGAAATCTGTGTAGTGCCGTGGCGGATGCAGAGCCGATCGAAACAAAGTCCAAAATTGTCTGCGAATGTGCTTGTCAATCAGTACTCTCTTTTGTCTCCGAGCGCAAACTCCAGTTCAGTGACTTACAGGCAGCCAACAGCATGAACCATGGAGCAAAGCAGCCACGATGCCAAACCACCAGGACTGATCTGACTCCGGCGCAGGAGATGAGCAGCTCTTACAATCGCGCATTTGTCATTGAATGCATTCAAGAATAGAATATGCTAAAATGATCGTTTTAACCCAATGATAATTGTTGCATCGACGCTTTCTCCTTGCCTTTTGTGTGAGATGAACGTCGACTTTTAAGCCTCGAGCTGACAAGGGTTGAGCAAGATTGGCGGGGAAGATCGGACACAAGAATTCCGTTATGACTTCCCAATCCAGCCGCATAGTCGCTTTTGAGTGATTTGTGCGCAGGTATGTCCTTGACACTAAGGCTGAGGCCAACCTGCTTCTTGAGTTTTACGCACAAATGTCGCAACGTAATGGTGTCATTTCTCATGCCTTGGCACCTTTCAACCCTGATGTCGATCACCTGGGTAACGGGGTCCAGACTCAGTGGATGATTGTGGCTGCGTTATTTGTGCGCATTACGGATGGATGAAGGTGCGTCCGTGACAAAGCGTCTGCCCAACGTTCCCTAATAACCTCAATCCTTACCTTCTCATTAACCTAATCCCTATAGCTCTCATTTACAAATTGCAACTCTTTGATCTCGGGTTGATTAGGGACGCTTTTGGCGGCTCTGTCGGTGCGGAGGGATTTGAGAAGGGGCTCGGTAGAGGAATTAGCTTGGTTATCGAGCTACTCTGGTTTAAAGTAGCCTGTTGGCAGCTTTGATTATCTGGCGTTGACGACCAGAATGGTGGAAAGCGTGACTGGGAAAAGATATGGTAATTTATATCACGTGAAAGGACGTATCAATTATAGTTAGCTCATTGGTGCGAATTGCTTAATTGAACTTAGTATTTGTCGTACTCCAGTGCAAACCGAGCAAATAGCCCCTTCCCCAGCTTTGAGATGGTGGCGACCTGCGCGAATTGTGCGTTTTCGAGAGTCATCCTCCTATCTTGTTTGATGGTAACGAATCAACTCAGTACGTGCCTCTACGCACAATGTACTCAACACACAATATACACAGGCGAGTTAGCGTTATGGCTCATACTCGCCAGCATGTTCTCCAATTTTCTATGTCGTTGCTGATTCCTTGCCAGTCTATTAAATAACCCTCCTTATTTGCATCTTATCCCAATCTTCTCTCCTGTGCTTCCGGTTGCTCCTGCTAGTCCGTCAAGTTGCAACGTCCTGTACTTGCCGCTCCCATCTCTGAGCACTAATCGCTTAGGCAGCATTATCTATACCACATAGCTTACCGCAGCAAATTGACAGCGCTGCGATGGCACCCACTCTGCCCTCCGCGAGTGGTCTGCTGACCTCGACCTTACTGGTCGCTAATATCCATTGTCCATCTTGCGTCTCTTATGCCGAGGACATCTTACGATCCTTTCCCGAAATTCGAAAAGTTGATGTATCCATCATTGACCATGCTATACGCATACAATATGAGGGGGATATTTCAAGGCGGCTTACAGATGAGCTGGTGAAAGCAGCGTTTGAGGTTCAGCATATCTCTACATATGACGCCTCAGGGCGCCGACTACACGCATACGACGTCCCTCACGAGCGCGCGAAACCTGCATCATACCATCTATGGCCCGTCTTCTTATCTCGAGCGCAGAAACAGCACATTGCGAATTGCAATGCATGCCAGAGCGAAGCACAAAAACGCAGTATCAAGCACCGGACATGGTCCGCTCTCATGCGAGCCAGGCGGCGTGGTCAGGCTCATATGGACGTTTCCGTCCTCGAGCGTGGAGAACGCCAAAATCATACTCCCGTCGGCGACCGCCCTTCACTCACTCTAACAGATGGTGTAAAGCCAGTTGAAAAGGATGAAGCGGGAGTTCGCACAGCGACCATCTCCATCGGAGGCATGACATGTGCTTCGTGCAGTGGCACTATCACTGCTAAACTTGAGCAGATGGACATTGTCCAGCATGCCAGTGTTAATCTTCTCAGTAACAGTGCAACTATTACATTCAGTGGCCCGAGCTCCAATGCAGGTAGAGTCGTCGAAGCCATTGAAGATGTGGGCTACGAGGCTACCATCGAATATATTCAGACTACTGACTCGGTCAATGACGCGAACCATTCCTATAAGGCGTCTCTCAGCATAGAGGGCATGACATGTGGGTCCTGTGTTGGAACAATTACCAAAGGCCTTCAAGACCTCCCCGATGTCCAAGATGTCAACGTGGACTTGGTAGGGAACAGTGCTACCGTCAAGTTCAACAATCGTTCAACTATCGATCCTATCCTGACTAAGATTGAGGACCTAGGCTACAGTGCCACTGTCATTGACATTGACGAGCTCTACTCCAAAGAACAAGGGGGCGCGTCTCACGAACGCAGCGTACAATTCCAAATATCTGGAATGTACTGCCCAAATTGCCCCACCAACGTTGCAAGTGCTATCCACAAGGCTTTCGGTGACGACGTGCTCATCTCGGAGCATCCAAGCCTTGAAAAACCTCGAATCGCTCTTGTCTACAGACCTAGCCCTCCGACTTTGACCATACGTCACATACTGTCCGCGATAAACGCCGTCGATGCTGCATGGTCAGCCACAGCCTACCACCCTCCGAGCCTCGAAGAGCGGTCGCGTACGTTGCAACGCAAAGAGCGAAACCGCATCCTTCGCCACCTTTTCCTGACCTTTCTTGTCGCAATCCCAAGTTTTATTATTGGTGTCGTGTACATGAGCCTTGTGTCTGAGGAAAATGGGACAAGACAATGGTTCGAAGAACCAATTTGGAGTGGCACTGCCATGCGAATGGAATGGTCACTTCTTATCATGACGACTCCAGCTATGTTCTATGGTGCCAGCATCTTTCATACACGAGCTCTAAAAGAGATCTGGTCTTTATGGAGACCAAAGAGTAAGGTTCCTCTTCTACGAAGACTCTATCGATTTGGCAGTATGAACCTGCTTATTAGCGCAGGAACGAGTGTGGCTTATTTCGCATCCCTAGCGGTCCTGATCATGGAAGCGACGGCCTCCCAGCCTATGGATGCCCATCACGCCATGGATAGTAGGCGCAAATCAATGACTTATTTTGATACTGTCACCTTCTTGACCTTCTTCATATTGATAGGCCGTTTTCTGGAGGCCTACAGCAAAGCCAAAACTGGAGATGCAATCGCTATGCTTAGTGGCCTTCGTCCAACCGAGGCGCTGCTACTCGATGGCAGCTTCGACGAGAAGGGACCAGAAGGCAACCCTGTAACGAGGAAGATTCCAGTGGGCCTTCTTGAGGTCGGAGATAACGTCATTATCCCTCACGGTGCATCTCCACCAACTGATGGTATACTCGACCAAGATGGACCGTTTTTGTTCGATGAAAGTTCTCTTACAGGAGAGTCGAAGCCTGTTAAAAAGCTTCGTGGCGATATCATTTTCACTGGCTCTGTAAACGTTTCGGACCCTGTCAGGATCACGGTTACCGAGCTTGGTGGCAAGTCCATGCTGGATCAAATTGTCGCTGTGGTGCGCGAAGGTCAAGCCAAGCGAGCACCCATTGAACGTGTAGCCGATCTACTGACTGGCTACTTTGTCCCCGTTATCACACTGCTAGCTATTGTGACATGGATTGTCTGGCTTGCTCTGGGAACATCAGGTAGGCTGCCAGCGGACTGGCTTGACGTTAACAAAGGAGGGTGGGCCTTCTGGTCTGTGGAGTTTGCCATTGCAGTCTTTGTCGTTGCTTGCCCGTGCGGCATCGGACTAGCTGCTCCAACCGCCCTCTTCGTCGGCGGTGGGCTAGCTGCAAGTTCCGGCATCTTGGTTCAAGGCGGTGGCGAAGCATTTCAGGAGGCATCTCAGTTGGACGCCATAGTATTCGACAAAACTGGCACACTGACAGAAGGACGGACGATGGTTACTGAAGTTCAGTTCCTTGACGAAGAGAAAGCAGCCTTGCAACAGTACATCTCCCTTGCACTTACAAAAGCTATGGAAGAGTCCAGCACGCATCCTCTTGCGAGAGCAATTGCTGATTACTGCTCTCAACATGAAGCCGGCCGCCCTAAAGTTGTGATCAAAAGCGCCGAAATCAAAGAAATACCTGGACAAGGGCTGATTGGGAAGTTCGTTTTGAGGGATCCTTCATTATCTCCGGACACAGCTTACGAAGCTGCCATCGGCAACGAACGATTACTGGCTACTCTCTCGTCTTCCGTTACGGAGCATGGCCAAAAGCCGGTAACCAACCCTTACCTGAGTCAAACATTGGCTCGACTCCAGTCGACTGGATTCTCGACTGCTATCTTCTCCTGGCGCAAGTTACCTCTAGACATGCTCAATGATGAGTCCTACGCTACTATATCTCAATTTGTTCCTACAATCGTATTTGGCATCTCGGATCCAATCCGGCAAGAAGCACAATCAGTTCTCCAAGCACTCCGAGAGAGTGGAGTCGACATCCACATGTGTACTGGAGACAATCAAACAACAGCTCGAGCCATAGCATCACAACTTGACATCCCAGCCTCCAACGTCCGTGCCGGCGTCATGCCTCAAGACAAAGCATCCTATATCCGTGAACTTCAGTCTCTCGACCGATCGTCCCGTCGGCGGATCATTGCCTTTGTCGGTGACGGCACAAACGACACACCCGCCCTTTCCGCCGCGGATGTCTCGATCGCACTTTCTTCCGGGTCGGATGTCGCGATGACAACCGCATCTTTCATTCTCCTCAACAGCAACTTGCAGACGATCCTTGAGCTCGTTAAACTTGCTAAGCGGGTGTTCCTACGAGTAAAGCTGAATTTCGCTTGGGCAGCGGTCTACAATATTTGTTTGATTCCTGTTGCAGCGGGAGTGTTCTTTCCCATCAGCCAATGGAGGTTGAGTCCGGTCTGGGCGAGTGCAGCCATGGCTGGGAGTAGCGTTAGTGTGGTGTTGAGTAGTTTGGCACTCAAGCTGCCGGAGTTGGAGTGGATGAAAGGAAAGAGGCTATTTGCTAGAAAACGAGAAACGTCGGATGATGCCGAATAGTGACAGAGACTCAGTTTACTTGCTGGAGGGATAATGCTCGGGGCTGGCGATGACGCGAACTTGGGCTTAGTTCGTCAAGCAATTGAAGACATCCGCAGCCGCACTCTCCAGCAACGGTGCATGTATGGATGACGGAGTGTGATACCCGTCGCGTCACACATTGTCATAGGTCGTGGGATACACGAGTGGTGATGACTGGTGTTATCAGTATCTAATGACTACTAGCGCCAATGTTGCCTATATATTTCTTCTTCTTCCCTGCCCTCGGTGAATATGTGCACCGCCCTCAAAATATCAGCTTCCCAACCGAACACGAAGTCTAACAACTACTGTACGAGGAAAGCGTTCTTTCGACCCAACAGAATGGCGTGCAGTTGTGGCTCTAATTGTACCTGCAGTGGACCAAGCACCTGCATTTGCTCCCAAAACTGCCAGTGCAAGGATTGTGCAGTAAGTTGCTCGCTTCCGTCGTTGTTTCTCTTCCCAGCAATCACCTGTCGACTATTTTCGTTACCCTGTGAGTCGGCCAATACTTACTATAGTCCTACAAAATTAATACAACTCTACTGCATACAGCATCTTCATATTTTCGTGGGCGTGATTATAAAATAGGCAAAGTGCAGGATATCTGGGGAAGTCGAGCTTTTGTTGACACGAACATCTTTGTTGTTCGGGTGAATTGCGTAAGGGAACGTAGTGCGCTCCCTGTAGCGCTATGTATTATTTTCATTAAACATAATCGAGCACTTAAGCACAGTCTTTCATCACGCAATTCTTTAGGGCAGCCGTAGCTAATTCGGCATGGCCAGGACTGTTCAGATTCCTTGCTGCGCATGGCCGATATAATATGTATAGCCCAAGCCCAAGCCCAAGCGCGATGTCAAGCTCCGGAACAGGCGCAATGAGCCCACGACCGAGCACAGGACTACGAGACGCACAAGTGAAAACGTACACGCAACGACGACCACAAATGTCGACACGTACTGCAGCGTCCAGGTATAGTGCATCCAATGCAGGTACACGATGAGCCTTTTCACCATGTACGACGAGGTGGACAACTGCAATGCCATGTTCATTGTCTGCTACTATTGCGCCAGCTCGACCGGCGACGTGCAGGGGCTCGAGAACATGGCCCAGAGCACGAACCAGATGCTGGCCAGCGAGGAAGTACGCAAACACCGACATGAACAAACACCAGGACATCATCACGTCCACGACGTAGTTCAACATCCTGCCGATTTGATGATGCCCATCAAAATGTCGATGGTCTCACTGGCATCATGGAAGTCTAACAATATCCGAACTTAACCAAAGTCGCGCCGTGTACATCAATTCAACACCTTTCCTAGCTTTTACTCCCCGCAGCAGGTTTTTGGAGAGGGAAAGGGCAGGTGAAAGTTCCCGCAATCCAGTTAGTGACACGACTTCTTGTATTTGCGTAAGCGGACGTAATTGTACGGAAGCGGTGTCAGGAAGCCTGCGATAGTGGAAGCACCAGCGGCAAGCCAGAATTGTACACTTCCAAGCTCCACATTACCACCTGTCAACAGGTAATCAACCACATTTTCGGCGACCTCCATAGCTAACATCGAGATCAGGCTCATGCTAGTAGCCGTCTTTACTGCGACTCTCCACGGCAGTTGATCTCGGCCTCGATGAAGAAGGATCGTTTCCAGAGCCATAGACGAACTGATTCCTGCCAACACTTCCAGAACAAAAGACTAGTCAGCATGATCTCAATCCAGTCAGGCAAGGACAAGGTGGTAATTCGGCAATAGGAAAGCTTACTTGAAAGGAGCATGATCAGTCCCATTCCTAACTGCGGATAGCTTGACTGAAGGAACCACATTGTTGTGAAATCGCCGAGAGTCCAACCGATGAGACAGCGCAAGGTATTGATGGCAGCTCTTTGCCATGTTATGCGGGCTGTCCAGAACTTTACTGAGGTTAAGCGCCCCGTCTTGACGGTTGCGCAAGAATGAGGTCGTTGTAGAATGAAGAGGCCATAGCTACTTCGGGAGAACGTCTCATGCCGCCGGAAAGTACCAAGCTGTTGCGGAGGGCGAGTTCTGAGAAAAACCGAAGAAGCTCGCCTATATGGTATGCATGCCATACGCATGCGAATGGCCAGCATTGTAGATGTTAGCATGTCGTTACCGCCACCTTACCCAAAGAATTGACAGAATATGGGACAGAAATTCAATGACAGCTGCCTGCATGAGTCCTTCCCCCTTTTCCCAAACCCATCAGTTCCAATACGCGAGGAATGAGCAACAGGCCCAAGGAGATTGCACAACGGAGCAGATTGCGTCTGCTGAGACTTCCACGCCAAAAGGTGTTCGCAAGCGTGATGACCGTCACAGCCAAGAATACAGGCTTCAGCCTGTGTAATGTTGACGAGCCGATAGAAACAAAGTCAAGTACAATCTAAGAAGTCAGGCTATGTCTGCAAACTTCACGTCTAACAATATTGCTTACAGGCAACCAGCAGCATGAGCCGTGTAGTAAAGCTGGCAAGACTGGCAAGAAGAGCCACGACTGAGTTGGCTGTGATGACGAGGCTGGTGGTTCGCTGCAGCAATCGGGCATTCTTTAATCACCAGGATGGAACTTTGCTTTAAGGATTGCGGATGTACCGAGTCGCATGAGCTTGTTTAAGCATTAAATCCTGGCATGTAAAGTTTTCAAGAGCGCGAAAATCCCGCTCAAAGTGCCAATACAGTCAAGACCATGAATCGGTAGGGTGCGTCATTGTGCGCGTTTTGTGCGTCTTTTGGTGTGGGCGGACCTAATCATAGTGCCACGAATAGCGCTCATCGCGGGCTATCGTTAGAGCAGGGATCGGCCGCAGGAGCGCAATTGAAGTGGTTTACGCGATACTGTGATACTGCACAAGGGCGGCATTTCATCTTATTCTCCTAAGAATTTCATCATGGTTACGGGTTGTGCTAGACAGGTGCATGGTGTGATAAGGAGATCATCAGGACGCACTTCGTCGCTGTTGTGATGGGAGTGAATAGTGAGCCCAATGGAGGAGACACTTGGCTGACGAGTGAGTCGGCTGCGTTGCGTTTGGGCTGTATGCGGCGAATATCAGCAAGGTTCTCGATGCTCAACAAGTATGCAGCCATATCGCAAAGAATAATTCGTTTGCTTGATGCCTGCGCAACATCGACAGTGTCCGAAACCATCCCGTGACAAGTTGAGCTCGGTGTTTGCAGCTGCCAGGCATGTCCCGTTCTCGCATCCCACACCTTGATGGTCTTGTCACCTGATACTGATGCAATCTGATATGCAAAATTCCCACAGCGTAAACACCACACGAGTGACCTGTCAGCGTCTGAATCAAAGACGTTCATTCCCCTTCTTGGTTTGGCGCGTACTTCTCCAGATCTCGACCCGAGAGAAAGCTGAGCAAAGATCAGCAGGATCTGCTGGGAGGCGCCAGCAGGCAGTGCTTGTGGCCGGAAGTCCAGATTTTCTTAAGCGCGTCGATTTCAAGGCTTTCTTAAGGCTCTTGTATCTGGTAAGGCTAGCACCACCAATCATGACACAATATTGTGCTTGAAAGGACTATGCATGAGCGAGACTTGTACACACAAAAAGGCACTCCTCCTGTCAAATTCTGAGCATCAACGCCGGCGACTAGGGTCTCTAAGCACCAATCAGTGCTAGTACTATTGACTTGTTAGACTGGGTGTTGAAATTCCTTGGAGTGGTGCATATACGATGCCTTACCGTCACCAGGTATTATCCACGGGCCATCGGGGTAGTGGGTGCACTAATAGCAACTTGCTCTTGCAAACTCTAGATGCATCCTTTTGTCAATATCCCGTCACGACAGATCTTGATATTGACAAAGCCTGGCTAACTGCGAACCTATTGTTCGAGCCTGCATTGTAATGGAAATACTGTGCTCTATAGGCATCGTACTCCCCACGTGGGTCAATCTGCAGTCTGATCTCGACAATGCTTTCAAGCACAAGGCTCTTTGATCCTCTTTTTGATGAGCCACCAATTGATAGGCACACCTGTCCAATGACCGATGAACATACCAATCTGCATCATCCACTAGTATGTGACAGTATTCATCTCTAAACGCCAATCAAAAATACCGACCTGAAAGGCTGCCATCCAACCAAATAGGCCAATTTCGAAAAACAACAGGGATAGGGTGTCGGCTTTAAGTGCTCTAACGAGAATTTGGGGTCCATATTCGCCGGCCATTGGAGCGATCGAGAAATATTGAAAGATGATACCAAAGGCAAAGGCAAAGCCAAAGTCTGTGAAGAAGGTTAACATCTCTGGTGATGAACAACAGGTTGGGATACTTACCGACTAAAAACTCCGCCCACAATAGTCTGCCAGGTGAGCCTATCAAGGCATTTGTGCTATAAACCAGCCACTCGCCAACAATGTCACCGAGAACGCAGCCGGCACCACAGTGACAGACGCCTATGGTGATAGTAGCGAACATCGGTCTGCCACCCTCTCCGCCTGAGGAATCGGGCTTATGGTCGCCACCTCCATGACCGTGCTTTTCTTCTTCGCCAGGCTCTCCCTTCTCCACCTCAGCGTTAGTAGCGTCCTGAGTCGGGCTGCTCTCGTTCCTGCCTATATCACCTCCAATTGTATCATGAGGCCCTCGAACTTCCCTTCCACGTGCTCCAGCATGCGGAGGTTGATGTGCACTTTGCGGTGGGACCGACACGCTTTTGTTCGGCTTCGGCGGTCGACCGTACTTCAAGTAAGTCCACAGAGTGATCGGCCATAGGTAAAGTGCGTTGATAACGTAGACCGGAATCATGATGAACATCATTGACTTCCATCCTCGTCGGAGGATAATATCGAGCGCAATCCAGAGAGCTGCGACGGCTGCTATGCCAATAGAAATTGAGGAGATGACTATTAGAGCTACTGGCTCTTTGTATGGACTGGAACTCATTGTCGGACGCCGAATCAGATGAACAGTTGCAGCACTGAGCTGAATCTAGTATAGAACTGTTGTGGGAAATGGCTGCAAGAGTAATTCCGAGGCTTCTGTTTGTGCCAAGTGCGTGGGTAAGGTTTTCGGTGCTGGTATATATATATATATATATATACATACATATGAGTCAATGTTCACTTGTGAGCCAGAGGTATTTCTGCGTCGGCAACCGAACCCTTTCCAAGGCTCCAGCAAAGTTCAGAAAGCGCATAAATATCTCGTGGAACAACATCTCGTGGTACAACGAATCGAGGCTTGAGTGAGACACTGGTTGTCTGGGATTTACCGGTTGGCGACATCATCGGTGGCAGTAAGCCCTCTACGCCGCCTTGGCACACTCACTATTGTTTTAGACTTCGTGCTCGCCCTCACCTTCGGCATCGTCCTCCACTACCTTCTCTATCGCTTCAATGGCCGGTAACTACGGGTAGAAAACTAACGCCCGCTCCGCTAAGGTCGATTTCCTGTCACTAACCTTCTTCAGGTAGGCTTCTCTGGTTAGATGGCACACTCCGGAAAGGCAGGATGAGCGCTTCTGATCACCGCATTTGGCTGTAATTGGCGTCATTGTTGACCTCGCCGTACTCGCACGTCTTGCTCACTCTAACGAGGTTGCTGTCGCTTCTTTCTTACTCTTTATAACGGTAAATTGGTTCGTCTACCTCTCTTAGTTAAGCTCTTCAATATGGGTCAATAGGGGCCAGCATCAGGTCAAAAGAAGCGTGATTTCCGTGTATTCTACAACGATGCTGATGCTAAGGGCTTCCCACAATCCCGTGGAATCACGTCACATTACGCCAAAGTCGCGCATCGAATCTGGGATCCACTTGAATGGCTGTTGAGGGATAAGTGCGTTCCTTAGCGGTTCGTGTTCGCGCCTTGGCATATGCTCATTGCCAAAATTGGCCTAATTGCTGAGGCAGGAGAAACTGGCAATATCAATGAGACGTTCTAGGCGACTCGAGCATCGACCACATGCGATCAGACCTACCGGGGACAAAGTACAGGAGATTGACTGAGATCAAATGGCCGACTTCCGTCCCAGCCAGCCTCCGTGACATAACAGGCATCAAGCTGTTCATCGACTGGCACAGCTACGGTCAGACGACGTTCACTGGGATCCAATCTCACAATAGTCTCTCAAATCGTCTTTACACATGTTTTCTGTCAAGATTGAATGGTGTAGCTGAGTCAAAATCACGACATCATTTGGAATACTGTAAACGCATGCGTTGGTCTGTCTCACTGAATTTACCTTTGGCCATTCCTTGTAGCCGTTATTTGATCCTGTTCTGACTGAAGTTCTTGCAATGAGTGAAGCGCCCCGCCAACCAAATGAAGGCTGCCAGTTACTAACATCTCCATGCTGCCTTGTCCTGCTGCAAGTGTTTTCGCGTGGTTCAACGCTTCTTCGACAGAACGTTGATAACTGGTCTTTGTTGCTGGATACATGTCCTTCCACATGTTACAGTACTGTTGTGGAAGTTCAGTGAGGATGTTGGCTGGCTCCTTCAAGGTTTTGTCTGAAAGTATTGGCACAAAAAGTCAATGGGACGCTCTTTTCTTGCTTACCTAATCGCGTTCTCCTATCTTGCCGCTCTTGATATGTTGTGAAAATCATGTGCTCAGGCTCCAAATGGTTCGCTTCAAGTGCCTTGGCCAACGACTTTAGTAACTGTATCCCATCACGATCCTCTGAGAGATGGGAAAAGATAATTGCGTAAGGACGTAGCTTGTGGCCAGGATTACTGAGAGCAAGATCTTCCAGTGATCTAGCGAACCATTGAACAACTTGTCCTATGCTCAGCTCATTGTGAGCACCATCAAGAAAACACTTGCATTTGTTGATCTGAATGAGCTCGAACCTGCCTGGCATGAGAATTCTTCCACTCCAGCACCAATATCTTCTTCACTCAAAGCCTTGTTTCCACCTGAAGACTTCTTTTGCAAGAGAGAATTCATCAGAGCGATGGCCAGCGAACAGTTGATTCATTGAACTTGTGCAAACAGTGCGCGTGCATTGTGAGGAAGTGAATGTAGGTCGTAGAAACGCTCGCTGTAAACATCGAAACGACCATCAATGCCGCACCAATCAATAGCGACACTCGATAGCCAACGAGGTCAGCAAATCTGCCGGTGAAGGCTCCGGGAATCAAATACAGGCTTGCCGCCGTTGATCCGATGACGATGATTTTGTCTGGCTTTTCATCCTTGAGAATGTTTGCTTGGTAGTGCTCCTGGAACACACCGAAGGCGTTTGTGTAGCCGACGCCTACGAACAAGGTAGCCGATGCTGCGACAATGACGGTATACTTCGTGTAAGGTGATTGGGTATTGGTGTGCTCCGCTGGAGGCTGTTCTCCAGCTTGCACATTCGGTGGAGATGGATTGCTCCTGGTGTTGCGTGATAACGCAAACTCATTCCGTAGTTCTGCTTCTGACTGCATCTTGACATTTAAAATGATGGAGTTCTAAAACAATATCTAACCTGTCAGCTTCGGCTGGTCTGATTCATGTCTGCAAGGGCGTCAGAATCTTCGCCGTGTTGGACTGCAAGCTAAGCTGGAGAAGCCCGTATTCTGGCCATGAATACGAGTACCAATTAGTTATCCACATCTCGTTGTGTCGTGAAGTTCATTGTTTCCAGTACTACGTCAAAATTACTGGTCCAATTTCTCCAATTTTCTATGCACCTTCCATAGTGATTTTGAGCCACCGTTTTCAACCAGCAACTATGCCTGAACGAACGCCTACCAGGTTAACTCCTGCTAGTAGAGAGGAATGCGTTGAAATGACTCCCTACGAACGCGGTTAAATAGAGGCACGCAAGGACCTTGGCTAATCGCAGAGCCAAAGTAGCGAAGGCCTGTTTAAACCTCTTAGCACTATGAATTATAGTTTACGACTTAATCGAGTTCGAAAGGACGGTGCTTTATAACTATATAATAGTCGATCGTAACCAACTATTCTCTAAGACTATAAGGTAATCTAGTATATAATAAAGAAGTTTCTCGATACTTCTTACGCTAAAATCCGTTAAGAAATAGATCTTTAGCTATTAAGCTTTATAATTATTAAATATTAGGAAATGATTGTCTGATGAGCCCGGTTCAACCGAGCTTGACCCCGGACACATCCCTCGCGCAGAGTTCCAATCAGAAAAAGAAACCAAGGCGAGGCCGGGCATAAATTCGTCGAGTTGTTTCTATTCTTGTGCACTCGGCGGATTTTATTCTAAGGGACGACGGTTGAGGTAAGAAAAGGCTCACAAGTGCTCATTTAGAACAAACCTGCTACTGTACGAGAGATGGCAGCAGGGGTGTTGATTTCTAACCTCGACGATGACAAGCGCATCACTCAACATCGCTCATGAAATGGTATTCTACCCCGCCAAATGAAGCCTTTTCCTGACCCTACCCTTCGACGCTGTAGCACAAGGTCGCACCGCGCTTGATGGTGGTCTCTTTGTGAACGACGAGCAACAACCTTGCCCTATGCTTTTTCAAACTTACCAATATTATGATTATGTTCCTTAAGAACTCTAGAAAGACAAAGGAGATAACTTTCCAGCATTAACTGAAAACGCACCCTAATGCCAGACCAAGCGGGCGACTGTGAGGGTGATAGAAGAGCATGGGACAGGCACAACATCGGTGAGACTGCTGCCGCACATGGAAGTAGAGGAGCAAGAGTAGAAGCAGAGGGAAGAGGAGCTACAAACAATCCTGTCCCTTTTCACATGCAAGTGCAAGATTGTTAACCACGTCTCTATCCTGGAATTGCCAAAAAGCTTCGTCACCAAGCTCATCTAAAACGAGGCAACCCAAAATCAATCAATCGCTAGCAGATCTGTGCTTGCTGGAGGGTTTCATCGCGTCCTATTGTGCATGGCCTGACTGCGAGAAACCATAGCCTCAGGCCCACCCATACTGGTTGCAAGACAGACGATCACCGGTTGCCCACACTTCAGTCTGAACTACCTCCAAAATGTGTGGTTACAGCTCTTAGAGCGGCACACATCTCTTGATTGGATGTCTGCCCCCTCTCCCTGATTGATTCTGGTCCATAACCACAGACAACGTTCGCCACCATTATTCGAGGATACCAGTCGAAGAAGATCCAGAGAATGGCTGTGTGTGGTCGTGATTTGGACAGTCGACCGCAGTCGACCGACGCTGCGATTCCATTGGCTTCTTCACGCTCATCCACCCCTTCCAAACAATTACAGGTGATCTGATATTCATCTTCAACCAAGACCTCGATGCAATTTCGTGCCGCCAAATCGGCCATGAAGTGAATCGTAGCATCCATTTTTGCGCCATCTTTCGATGGTTCTCTTGGAACGCTGTTGAAAATCGGCATCTCAATCCACCAACCCTTGCGGCGACGCTGGAAACACCCACCGTGCCCATGCTGGATATTCATCTCGTAAACTCTGTTCCTCTCCCTTTCAGGCCGTCAACGTCTCTAGGATTTCGATGTTGCAGACAGGGCAGGTTCAGAACATCATCGCTTGGGTTTCGAGAGCAATCTGCAACGAAGTACTTCATTGCGGTGCTGGTTCACGTGTACGGTCCTTCGCGTCGAGGATACCGCGTCGAAGATGTCCTTTGTGATGTAAGAGTCAACTTCTATTTTGACCTTATGGAAGTTGATCATCGAATATTGGATACAGGCCAAGGAATTCTGGCTGCGGCTGAAAGCTCCCGGTTGCAGCTGCAAATACTGAGGCTCCTTTAATAGACTGACATGGAAGGGACAAAGACATATAGAAAATGGAAGAACATGCTGGCGAGTATGAGTCATGACGCTAGCTTGCTCGAGTATATTGTACGTTGAGTATATTGTGCGTAGAAGTGCATATTGAATTGGATCGACGCATGGCATAGAGATAACAAGGGTAAGAAGGTAACTCCCGAAAAACGGACAATTCGAGGGCTGTTTGGTCGGTTTGCGCTGAAGTACATATTCAAAGCGGTGATAGGGCGGTATGATGGTTGTTCCGTTACCGTACGCTCAACCACTAGGTTTTTCTAACAATGCTACCTCTGTCTGTCCCTTCTGGCCTACTTTAAATAACAAATTAGACATATTAGTAGCCAGCCATTCTACTCTTGACGCGAATGCCGTCACTCCAGCGCTCTCTGATCGTGTTTTCGCGCTCGCCAGCTCGACATAAAGGACTTAACGGCTATTGTGGGCTCAGAAAGTTCACATGTCTTGTAACACCAACCTGATGTTCAAAGCGGTGTCGTTTGAAACGCGAACGTCATGGAAATTTTGGGCCCTCTTAAACTCACCACTTGGACGATCTAATACGTGATAATGCGTGCCCTTGCCACAAAACACCGATGTCTTTCCACGCGCCACACAGGCATCATTGTTCTGCACCCTTTTTGAGGTTCCTTTTCCATCGTCCCCGCCACATCGAGTACTGAGTCTGGTACTGCAATCGCCACTGCTGATGCTGCTCTGTTTCGTAGTCATTCATTCAACCACTCTTGCTTGCCAGTCCATGAGGCGAGCTGGACTGCTAGATGGAGAACTGGAACATGTCTTCCTCAACGTACATGCCTCCATTCACACTCACCGTCATCTCCTAGGTCTCGATTGGCATTGCCGTACTCGCCTCACTATGCCTCACCTTTGACACTGTCTACCGTCGGGGATGGAGTTCCATGATGGCCATCATGTAAGTCGTTCTCTCCAACGTACCTCGTAGTCTTTCTCCGTGGATAGCCGTACCCTGAGCGATAACGTCTTCTTGGGTTGTAGGGTTCCGGTCTACATCATCAACGCGCTGTACCTGTGGATGGACATACATTAAGTACGGGAGACCGGAGTTGCCGAGCAAGAAAATTGAGGATGGAGCAGAGGAGTGCGAAGAGGATCCGCTCCCATACTCGAACCATCAGATGGATCACAGCCAAGGGAACAGAGACGGCGAACGGCGCTCTGACGGGAGTGAGTCAGTCACAGATCTTCGCTCTGGTCATTACGGTCCTAGTACGGGCCATGGCGGAGGGGCCCACCAGCACCTCCACGGCATGAGTGCCATGTTCGCTACCATCACCGTCGCAACCTGTCATTGCGGCGCTGGCTGTGTTCTCGGCGACATGATTGGGACTGGCTAATTTACAGGTCAGATGCAACAATCGGTGGGAGTATGCTCTACGCAGCCTTTATCGTGGGTAAGTGTGGGCCCTGATCTACCAACTTTTAGCTAGATCCGCTGATACGGTCGCTTTTGTCTCAGATCTCGTCCTCGCCCTCGCCCTCGCCTTCGGCATTGTCGTCCAGTACTTCTCCATCGCTCCCATGGCCGGGGACTACGGGTGGAAAACCATCGTTCGCTCCGTGAAGGCTGGTTTCTAGTCATTGACCTTCTTCGAGATAGGCCTCTTTGGCTGGATGGCCATCTTCGACATTTTAATTTTCGACCAGAAGCTAGGGATGAACACCGTGACGTGTTGGTTCATGATGCAGGTAGGTTGGAGCTTTGTGGAAGCAACATTCCCCTTTCCAATTATCTTTTCAGCAAGGGATTTGACAAAAAGCCTATTGAAGAAAGGCAACTTCACTAAGCTGCTACGCGCAACAGTTGGACAGCTCGCACAGTGGCAAGATCGGTGATCCCTTGCGGCTTTTGTGCGTATTTCTTGGCGACTGTGGCCAACCAAGTCTTAGATTCCGTCTTTGCCGGTAGACCACCAGCACCTCTATCTGGGGAACTTGTGGACAGCTGGGTGATGCAGATGATTCTCACTAATGGCATGGCAACCGGAAAAGGAAACACACCTCTCTGCCCACACCTTGATGGACTCCAATGGGAGCCTAACAATGTGGACAGACAGGGGCTGCTGACGCGTTTGATAGGTGGCGGTTAACAAAAACTCATAGGGCAGAGAAACTTGGTCAATGTTTGGCTGAGGTTAACAACGATCACTCCATCTTCTGGCGTTAGCGTCGCCAAATTTATGCTCCAGGACGCACTGTTGCCAGTTCGGTATAAGCTGGCCTTGATGATCGTTTGAAGCAAGATGTAACCTCTCTGTGGACCAACCCTTAGATGCTTTCGAACTCGTATATGCCAAGACTTGCTTCTGTGAGTCTTTTTCGCGTCTTTTTCAGCCACTATGGACACCTTAGGTCTACTGATTGGGAGCAACGACGCATTAACGTCAACCAGACAAACCCGGCCTACCGAATTGTAGCATAGGCTCACGTGGGACAGCACCATAGAGCTCAGCATTGCTTCTAGAGGAATGTCCCAGGGCGAGGTGCGCTCGCAAGGCCCGGAGACGTACAACAACATCACTCTTCCACTTTGCACTAGAGAACTGGTGGATATTCCTTGTAATCGCTGACTGTATTGCTGACTTTCGGAAGCGAAATCCAGTGCTGTTAGGAACAAGGAAGCAAGAGAATCAGTTTACCTCCGTTTCTCCGGAAGATTGTGTAAAACTTGACTTTGCGACGTGAATCTCTTAGTGACTTTGTTCGGTTTACACTTGGTATGCAGGCATCGTGATTATCACAGCTTCCCTGGCAGTGCAGTGGTCGCCTTTCAAGTGCTCAACATTGGGTCTGAGCCTTAGTTGGTAGCATATTCCATCACCCAGGCGTCGAGATTTCCGGGCTACGCGACTTTTGTTTGAATTCTGCTGCGTTGCTGTTACAACAGGTACTATTCCTGAATAAGTTTAGTCCGCAAATCTCGACTGCCTGATATGTCCTAGGCCGCGCTCCCAGATGCACGTAACCCGGTCGACAGGGCAAGCTGCTGGTGCAATGACGCTCCCATAAAGTCTGAAATGGAGAGGCGAGAGGCATTGGTTGCATACTTAAGATGCGCGAACAGCTATAGGCCTGCCGGGTACGGTGTGAATTCTGTCCTTTAGATCATATATTGAGAGCCTCACTGCTCTAATTAGGTGTCCATTCACCAGTCTTCCTTCATTGTGCTCAAGTGTATGAGCGTCTAGCACCTGCCACCATGTTATATTTCAACCTTGTAACACGGATCCTGCTTCTGAGCACATTCACATCCTCAGTGCTCGGCATTACTTCTCTCAATGGGACCACGAGGACATATTTTGTGGCTGCAGTAGAGCGAGATTGGGATTATATGCCTACGTCCGTTATGATACCAACCAAAAATACAAGGCGGGCCAGCTGACTAGTTTAGTGGTATGGACATGATAAATGGAGTGCCTATCTACGACTCTCCTCAGGCCGCAGCAGTCGCAGGACACAATGGACAAAGAATCGGACGTGTGTACAAGAAAGCCCTCTTCCGCGAATATACCGATGGAAGCTTTACCACCGAATCACTACGTCCAACCGTCTGTGGATTCCGAACGTCCGTTCTGTGGACACTTGCTAATTTCTCGACAGTGGCTGGGCATGCTTGGTCCGATTATCCGTGCAGAGGTGGGCGACACCGTCAAGGTTGTCTTTCGCAATATGGCGTCCCACGATCATACTATGCATCCGCATGGATTTCGTTATACAAAGAGCAGCGAGGGACTTTCTAGTGCCACGCAAATGTCCGATGGTAATGCTGTCCCACCAGGCCAAACTTGGACATATACATGGGAAGCACCAGGTAAAGCATTCCCATTCTTTTCAGTGTCAATACTAACTAGAGTGTGCAGAACGTTCTGGGCCCGGCCCATTAGATCCACCTGGGCTTGCTTGGACGTACCACTCTGACGCCGCAGGCACGCAAGATGTTTTTAGTGGCCTGGTGGGTGCTTCGATTATATATCGTCGGGGAGAATTGGCCAAACATACTCTAGATGTTCCAGCTCCTCACGGATCGGGTTTGATTGAAGAGGTATTGACGCTTTTTCTGATCGTCGACGAGAACGAATCGTACTACATTGACGAGAACACTCTAAACAAGACCAGCATTTCTGAAAGCGAGCTCCAGGTCAACCGTATGGATTCTGGCTTCCAAGAAAGCAACTTGAAACACACGATTAATGGGTTCATGTTCGGTAACCTCATGGGCATCAATCTCACGGTTGGTACACACGCAGCTTGGCACGTCGTAAGTGGTCAATCGCCACCTTTAGGAGGCACCATGGTTAACATCATGATACAGGAGGCCCTTGGTAATGTTGTGAATATGCATACGCCTCATTGGCATGGCAATACACTTTCGTGGGCACAGCAACAAGTAGACGTTGTAAGGATCGTGGCAATCCGATATGTGAAAGACATGGCTAATCACAGCATCTGGGACAGATAAATGTAATGCCTGCACAAACAAGGTCATTGGTGATGACCGTCGATAATCCTGGCACCTGGGTCCATCATTGTCAGGTCCTCAACCACCGCGACATGGGCATGGTCTCCATGTATACGGCAAGCTGAACTTGGCTACATGTTCTTTGCTGCGGCACAAGGTTTACATAAGAATCAAGACTCGTCTGGTTTTACAGACGAACATAGGGAAAATCGTTCAGATGATGTTAAAGGGAAACATTGATACGGATAGAGACACTCGGCAGCACGGAGCTTGCCTTGAATGATTTTGACAGCCAACCACGATCGCTCGTTTTATGACTGCTTTGCTCTTCAAGCCATTTAGGAAATACTACAACGGCCAGAGCTAGCTCAATATATCTCTTCCATTCTTAATATGGCTGGTTTATGCTTCGACCTCAGGAGGTTAGGGTTTCTAATCCTTTCGGTATCGGGAATCACGAAACCTTTGTGGATTTCCCACTCCTCTCTTTCCCTGCGCATGTCCCTTCGGACCCAGCGTACGCTGATGAATGTCCAAATCGTAGCCCAGCCTGCGATACGTTAGCTTTCTTGTGTCGGTATCGGAAACGTGATACGCACAGATGCCATAGGTCACCGTTGCAGGAACAGAGTGTACCACGGCAATGATTGTGAGCGGCATGGCAATAAATAGAGCCGGGATAGATCAGAAGAGTGATTGGTTATATATCGTTTGACGGAATCGTGGGCTTGCATCGTAACGGGCGGCAAGTGCTTCCCGGTATGGTCTGCCAGCATTGGCGTTGACTGCTACGACATCTTCAATGATGTTTTACACGCCAGGCTTCACTGCTCCCCCGAGCCTGTAGAACTGAGGCGGAACGGCGCTTTCCAACCACACACATTATACAAGGTAAGCAGTCCCAAAATGCCACCTAGTGAGTATAACAAGGATGGCGCAGGTATGCAAAGAACCCTTAGCCAGACGATGTGTGGAGCGCTTCCCACGGTGAACAGTGCCGTGACCGCTGTTACAGAGACCACCGACGTCCATGTGACCACATCGAAGCACCAACGACTGTTTGTCCCTAGCGGCTGATAGAAGCGGTCCTTCTTGATAAGCCTCAATGTTCGGATGGCGAACTCGAGATATGTGGGACCTCCCCAAATCGTTGTGACGACGGCAAAGGTGATCCAGTTTCGACGTCGCCGCCATAATAAAGTCCATAGCAAAGGGCAATAGGCACGATACATGCATCAATCCACATTACGATGATGACTGCGCCGAGTCTGAAACGCCGGACACCATGATGCCATGTGAACGGTAACTGTGGAAGCAGATTTGGATTCTCCTTGTAGTATTCTTGCAAGGTACTGGCTCTCCGACGAAACTCCTTTTTCGTGGCAGCGCGACTGTCATAATAGACTTCTGCTTCAACACGGCGCATGCTACCGCGCCATTCACGTCGGTGGTGGTCGGCATGAGGGGTGACAGAACTAGGGGTCGCCGTATCGTCTATTGTAGACTCGAAGGCAACAAGGCCAAAGCCACCGAGTGATGTGGAAGAGTTAGGAGAGACGGTGTCTCGGTTCGAACTCAAGGGTGCCGATACATGCAGGCCGGGAAGACTTGGGTCGTCGACCGACCGACCGCTGGAAATAATTTCAGACATGATGACTATTGGTAGGAAAAGGCTGAGGATAAAGAAATGTATTTCAGCAGACGCTACGAACTTCACTTTTCGGCGCAGCAGTTCAGCGACTAGCTACAAGATTTGACTGAACCAATTTCAAGCTGTTGGTTAGTTCCTCAGACATGCTGAGCTCCCTGTTGGTAACCCAAGTTTGCAGAAGACTCGTTGTGGCAACTTCCAACAAGTGATCCATTTTGACTTTTGACAAGGGACTGTTGGAGCAGGCCAGTCTGCCGTGGGAGGGATCCATGGTGGCCACAAAACGCAAAAAACCCTCATTCGATGTCCACGATGCAGTAGCGTCTTGGCGTATATGACCCAACCGCTGTGCCAAGCTTGTAGACGCTCCACTAGTGTGAGAGCTGGTCTTCTCTAGCTGGGACATTGTAATGTACTGGATCTTATTGTCATTCAGACTTATATGATCGACCTCTCATAATGCTTCGCATGTTCCGACGTGCTTCTCGGAGGTTGCGCTGATAGTGTCTGTGTAATATTGGTAACATTCGTGTAACGCTCTTCCAAGGCACGAACACTCGATTATGGTTAAGCTTCTAACTGCCCAAGAACACGCCAAAATGCCGCAGGAGAGCGGCATTTGCCCCAATAGGGTGATCCGATCCAATCAGAGCTCTGTTGCTGGCCCAATGTCTAGAGCACTGATTGGGATTTAGCCTATCAGTAAGTGACATAAAGGATCTAGTAAGAGATATGATATTGTGCCTGTGGAGAATATGTATAGTTAACAGCAGAGATCTCTTTCTCAAAGTGGTCAACCACTATTCTATGTACCTAGAGGCTGCTGAACAGCATGCAATTGTTTTCATATGTCGTCGTGTTCCTCCTGTCCTTGCAACCGCAGAGGACTCATGCCACTCTTCGTTCATACGATCTCACGCTACATACTGGCACTAGAGCTCCAGGTTGGTGTTCGAGTCGAGCATATTTTGTTGGCATTCCACTGACAGCACCGTAGACGGGGTGTCCCGTGAAGTCTATCTTATCAACAATCAACAGCCCGGCCCGCTGATTGAGGCTGAGGAGGGAGACGACTTAGAGATTTTCGTGCAAAACAATCTTCCGGTCGAACAAACAATCCACTGGCACGGTTGGTCGCTTCCTCAAGGCGGCGTTCTTTGTCGCAGAAGAGAGTGACTAAGACGTGAGTTATAGGCATTCTTCAACATGGTACACCAGACATGGACGGCGTTCCCGGTGTAACTCAGGTCAGTTGATTTGGCGCAGCCCGTCCGCTTTTACAGTGCTGATATTGATGCAGTTTCCGATTCCGCCCCAAGGGAACTTCACTTATCGGTTCTCGACAGGCTCAGAATACGGCTTCTATTGGTACCACTCTCATTTCCGAGCTTATTATGACGATGCCGTACGCGGGCCACTTCTCATTCATCCTTCACCGTCGCATCGCCGCCCATTCAAGAGTCTGGCTCGAGATAGCACAGAATTAGACGCGATGCTACAAGCCGAGCGAGCTGCCACGCCTCTTCTGTTAACTGACTGGTATCACCGGCTCTCAGATGTCATCTACGATGAATACTTTACCACTGGTGCGTTCCCTCAGTGTGTCGACAGCCTTCTGGCAAATGGATATGGAAGAGTACAGTGCTTGCCTGAAAGTGTAGTTCAGGCCGGTCCAGGATTGGGGTTAGAGTCGATCATCGCGAATGATCCTCATGATCCTCTGAGTACCCAGATGCCTACATCGTCTCACAGTATTTCCGATATGCCGATGGACACAACTTCAGGCAGTAGCATGCCGATGGATACAACGTCATCGTCCATGTCGATGGGCTCAATGTCGATGGATATGTCCATGAGCATGCACAAATGATCAGATCATGCAATAATGACAGCAGCAGATTCTACAATCTCTCGTATGAGCATGCTGTCGGCAACCAGCACCTCCGTGTCGTCAATGGCCACAATGTCAGGCATAGCAGACATGTCCAGTCTTGGTCCCAAAGGTTGCAGCATGCAGATGATGTTCAAGCCAGGCTTCAATGCGAGTTCTCTCCCACCAGAGACATGCAGCAACACCACGTCAGAGCTGTTCATGTTTAATGTTAATGCTTCTCAAGGCTGGGCAGCTATCCATGTAGTTAACGCAGGTGCCGTAAGCAGGCTGAGTGTCTCACTTGACGGTCACTCCATGTTCGTCTATGCTGCAGACGGACTGTATGTGGAGCCGCAGGAGGTCAAGGTCAGTTTCTGCGAGTGTTTTTCCAATTATCTTACTAAGCATAATAGGTTCTACACATCTCGATTGGTCAACGGTATTCAGTCATGGTAAGGCTCGATCAGAAGCCAGGGAACTACTATCTGCGCTTTGCTTCGTATCCATACGGCGATATGCAGCAAGTCATTGAAGACCAAGCAATCATGTCCTACCAGGTAAGACGATAGAATTCTAGCATTTGATTAGCGACCTTGCTAACTCATTGCAGACTGAAGCCACCAACATGACCAATATGGGCACAGTGGATGATGCCGCTTTGACTTGGATGCTCGTGAACGGGTCGGCAAAGCTTAACGCTTCCGAGTTAGACGATCAGAGTCTTGCACCCTATGATGGAAATGTGCCTCCAAGTGGACCATCAGGTGTGACACATATCTTCGCCATTAACCAAACCGATATTGTAACCTGGGCGATTAACGGCCAACCATTTTCGGAACCACAAAGACCCATAATGTACGGCAATGCTTCTGATGGCTGGAACGCTGCTACTACTCTTCACCTGCCCGGCAACTCGACCATTGATCTTATCATGTATATTGCAAACGATTCTATGGATACGGTAGGTTGTCTTCCTTTCTCAAGGAGGCCAAGATGAGTCGCGGCTGACCCAAGCTTGGACAGATGGGGCACCCCATGCACCTTCATGGTCACAAATTCTGGTTTCTGGGATCGGGTGCAGGTGTGTTTCCGTACCGCTCTGTCACAGACGCACCTTCATCCATGATAAACTTACACAATCCTCCTTATCGAGACACCATAGACTTGCCACCCTCAGGATGGGCCGTTATTAGGTACGCCACAAAGACGGCATGAAATCAGAGATAGCAGATAGCTAATATGTTCTAGATATGTTACCGACAACCCAGGAGCGTGGTTATTCCATTGCCATGTCCAGTGGCATCAAGTGGTATGTTATATATACGGACATCTTGATTATGGAAGCTGACGGCTACCTCTTTACAGAGCGGAATGGCAGTGGTACTTGTTGAGGATGAGGGACGAATGCGAAATATGGTGGGATCGATCGAGGACGCCGCCAACAATCCAAACACGACTGCTTTGGGAACATCTCTGGCCAGGCCTACCGTGATTCCCACTTTCTTGTATTCAGCTGCCTTTTGCGCAGCAGTATTGAGCCTTCTTTTCCATTAGCACTGGCAAGGACAAGCCATACTGCCACGATGCGAGCGGTGAATAGAGCTAGTAGCAATGCCTAAAGTAACGTAGCGAGCTTCACAGTGGGGCATGCTATGTTTCACGAACTGGAGGTTGGCTATATTGTTTTGCAAATTTATATAGCATTGTGCGGATGTTGTTATTTCAAGCTTATAGAGATCATCCGTAGTGCCCAGTGCTTGGGATACGACCCTTTGAGCTAGTCCAACAGAAGAAAGACAACATCTGTGTAGATTCTCCAAGTTGGCTCTCAAACGAAGGACGGATGAAATGGTCAAGTCCTTTTTTGCGAAAATGTTAACCGCAGCGCGGGATGGGTACGTGGTCCGGTGTTGGGTCAGCTCGAGACGATCACGAGGATTCGCAGCCAAATTGTTTATCACGCATTACATTTACACCGCCAGAAAATATGGCTAGATGCACACCCCATAATGGCCGATTTGTCGTCTAAATATGTGCTTTAGAAAGGTACTGATACGGCTCGATTTGAGATGACATTGTCGATGTTGAATGCACGCTGGGGATCACTGCCACTGATCTGGACGATACGCTGAAAGCACACGCTCTTGATTCAGATGCAGCTATGGAGAATGTGTCATTTGGTACGTATGGTCCAAAGCTTGATATCCCCTTCTAGTAGTAGTAAAAACACACCTGCAGTCAAATTTTCCACGAATGGATAGTATTGTAGAAAGCAGCACGATGAATTCGTTTTTCTTTTCACGTACTAGACCCGTCCACGAGAGATTGCGCACAACAGCTGAAGTCCTGCGAATACCACTCCAACTTTTCGACCGGTAGAACGGCCTCATGAACATTATCTGAACTGCAGTTAACTAGAATAATGTCGAATAATTAGTAAGAACCACAGATGGAGCAACCCACACGGTACGCCTGGCATCCAGTACAATTGCCAGAGTGGCCGCCGTAACCTGCCGCCTTAAGTAGAACTGGAAATCTCAGAAAGTAAAAGTTATCAATTCGAAGTCTGGGAACTGGGGCTTGGCAACTCAGCGACTTGCCAGTTCCGTGAATGATTTGTGATAGCTGTCGCAACTGTTCGAAAGTAAAGCACCCTTAGTGGTTTCCCAGCTCCTGGAGGCTGACGACAACTTCTGAGGCATTTATGCGTTTTTCTGATCTGTATGCCAAGCAAAGTTTCCCAAGCTCATGCCAGCCTAAGCGAAGGGAATCGTGCTCCCTGTTCTCCGCTGGTTTTCGCAACTTTCGGGGAATTGGCGGAGTGAATGGCCCAGACAACAAGCATCACCTTAAGTAGTGCCGGACTGAGTTTGTGCAGGCAACACGGAGAGTTAAAAAACAGGCATTCTCTACTTGGTGTAATAAAGAGGTGTCCGACTATCCACTTGTTTTGACCAATGGTGCTTATTCTTATCATGCTTGTGGACATCTTTATCGATCACAAATGATGAATCTTTGCCAACGAAGATTCTGACGACTATCCACAGAATATGAGTCCTTCCAATGATACTAGACATTTGTGTCGATCTCTTCGGTATGGAGTTAGTGAGCGGATAGTCGGTTACCTCTTTATTACACCAAGTACCGAAAGGCGTAGCTGTCTTGTCTTTACTGACATCTGGAGAAAGAGGGGCACTGCACGGATGTGCGAGGATCTGATAAGAACAATCATCATGCTCATGCATTCTTACATGGTCTTTCAACCCGATGGCCTCAAGCCTCTCATTTAGGTCGTGCGCTTAAAAGACTTAGCCTTGGTTTACAACGTCACACGTGCGCACTCGAGTACCGGGTCACGAACCCTTTTTCTGTTACGCGGCCGCGCAACTATTGGCTCAGCAGCTGGGTAATCGGCGTTCTGTGGTGTTATTGTGTCTACGGTCCTACAATCCACCTACGACTATTTGACTTGGCGTCTAACCACTTAAACTAGTCCTTGTGCAAGAATCTCTTGCTCATTTGCTCTACGCTTTTACCGCACGCTCTTCGCCAGCCAGCAAGTGCCCATGACTAGTTCGAGCCGTTGATCAGATCCTAATGGCGTAGCATGACGCGACTGGTCTCTGGGAATCTGCTGTCGCTACCATGGCGCTTCCGCCGGCAACCTCAAACACTGAGCCGTTCATGACATTCAGCATCAATGGACCAAACAGCTCGATTTTAAACAGTATCGTGCACTCACTGAACAGTGAGTTTGGAGCGACGAGGATTGGTACTGCTGCCGCTTCTGTTGAAGCAACTACAGCTGCAGAGGCGGAGACCATGGCAGCGAACCCTGCGGTGACTACCAACTCTCCATCAGCAGCAACCACGCTGGCGACAGTGACCTCCAATATACAGGTCAATGCCAGTGCAACGGAGACTGCGCCCACCAATATTGCTGGGGTGTCCGACGCTATCCCGACGACTGCTGGTGCTAGTGGCACAGCCGCCGCTACAGCGACAAATGTAGCCAGCGACCCTGGATTCGGTGCTTTGGCCAGACAAGGAAGATGCAGCAGGATATCATGCTCTCCTGGACTTCAGGCTGCCGTTGCTGTGCCAGTTGGGGTCGCGGTGCTTGCCGGCATTGCCCTGTTACTCTTCTGCATACGCAGAAGGTGGAAGAATAGAAGAGATGACGGAGCGGTCAAGAAAAAGCTGGGCAAGAAATGGACAAGGCATCTCCGATTGTTTTCTTTTGATGCAGAGCTCCTCGTGGGTGGTCGGTTCTCCAGCACGAATAGTACCGAAAGTGGCCAGAATAGTGCGGACAGTGCTCAGCCTAGTATACACAGTCTTGAAGAAGTCGCACCTCCTTATTGCGATGCGATCAACCAGGCTCAGTCTGCCATGACACAAACGAGCTCAGTGCCTTTTGCAGCTTTTGCCGCTGCCTTTCGAGATCCTGGCAGGACATGCGACGCCAAGCAGGGACCCGCGCAGTGCTTATCACCTGCGCTCCGTACGCTTCACACTTGTGAACCTCCAAGTGCTGAATCGATGTCATAACTTTAGCTAAATTAGTTCAATACATAGCTTCTACACGATGCCGCCTTCATACCGCTAGTTTGTACTGATTCTGATAAAACCCAGTCAATGGTCTGAGAACCGGTGGTACTACTGCAAAGATATTATTGTTGCGGTAAATATACTGGAACTTCCAGTCCTCCGCGGAATGGAACCGTAACGCTCCTAAATCCGTTTCGCGGGTCATGAATGTAATTAAGGAAATCCTTATATAACATTCTAGCCATGCGAACATTGTCTATAACAACCAGGGCGCCGTATTTTAGTCTTGCTTGAACAAGCTTCAGAGTTGGGAGGGTGAGAGGTGTCCAAACTGAGCCAAGTTAAGAAGTGAAAATGCTTGCATCCCCAGCTCCAGGAGAAGGGACCAGAAAGTAACTTACTGTCAAGTAACAGAAGGTCAATTTTGCCCGGCATACCCTCCTCGATCCTAAGAGTTTCCAGCAAATCCCCTTCACGGAGCTCAATCCATTGTTCAACTTCAGTCCCGGCGAGCTTCCAATTTTCCCTCGCTCTTGCTGCGTTGGTAGGCTCTTTCTCGGTGGCGATTACTTTTCCTGAAATCGTACCACCGTATATACTCTCTTGTTTTATACTTTGACTAACAGCCAATGCCAGATACATTGTCGACACCCCAAAACTCGTCCCTGCCTCGATTACATTATATGCCCTGGTTGCTCGCGCCAGTAGGTATATGTATTGGCATTTTTCGGGGTCCAACGCAACGAATTTGTCTCGCATGTAAGTGTCTGCGTGGGGTGATCATATCTCTCCAAATATGGGGGAATCGAATTAAACGAGTCAGACAGAAGTACACAAAGATGTTTCTTCGGTCTCGGATAAAGTATGCAACCTCTGAAGGAGCTCCTTGACTCTGGGACTAGCAACGACAGACGAGGCTGGTGTTAACTCCATTTTAAATCTTTGTACGATTGACGTGAGGATCGTGTAAAAGCTTATTCCGAATCGCAAAGCAACGCTCTAGGGCTATAAAGTAAAGAAACTCAAATTGGATCCATCGTAATATACTAGAAGGAACGGAGAAAAAGCGGGGAAGGTTGCAACATTGTACCACAATTCTAGATTGAGTCAGTCCGAATTCACTGTTGATAAAAACGGGGTAACGCCACGTAACTGGCCGAATACCCGTGCTAAAGATTGGCAGTATTGAACTTGCTTACAGTGGACAAAGCATCAAAAGTTGATTAAGTCCCATGGCTCGGGCGCGAGTTTGGTAAGCCATGGCTAACCTCCAGCATGGGCGTGCCCTCATGTTGTAAACGCATGAAGTGGCAATCAGTACGGGCTGGACGCGGAATGGGTAACGGTTGGTATGAATGCGTTGTTTGTGCACATTGCGGTGTGACTCATCATACCCCTCTCGTCCGAACTTGTCTCGCGTTTCACACCTGATCAGCTAATTAATAAGGATGATTATACATTTGACATCGTTAACTGTGATCCTGGCTAGCTGCTTAAAGATATCAATGGAAGAACCACATCGTGGAAACCGTGGTGTGTTCCCTAATATTCGGTCCCCTTACCTTATTGGGCCTTTGACTCCCTGGGTGTGTTCGTCCAATTGGTTGAGCAATTGGGCCAACCGCTTGGTGGCCATATTTGCCTGGCTGTAGCTAAGCTGGCATGTAACACAGAAAGCCATTCAAGAGACGGCGAGAAGCTCATAAATTTCAGCAACATGTCAACTCTTGTGGAACCATGGGTTAACAGCATTGAAAACGAAAGTCAATGACCCCAAGTTTTAGGATATGGTCGATGCTCGTGATGAGCTGACGACGACTCTATGGATAGATCGACGAACAATCATTGCTTTCACAACTAAAGCGATTGCATCATCGTGTCAATAGTTACGCAAGTGACCTCTTCCGGGACGGCTGGTGCGTGAGCTTGATATTCTGGTTGGCCTATGAATGAAAAGTACGCACAAATGCCTCGCACTCGATTTACACTTCCTCGTGTTGCTGTCCTTGTTGACGTCTTGGAACGTCATCCTTTTCGTTGTTTCCGGATCAGCGGGAACAATAATGTAATGGATAAATGATGCTATTATATATCGCTTTGATGCTCAATGCTTTGAGCAAATATTCCTCGCCCACCATCTAACATCGACTCTCATAAACAAACGTCTTGAATTTACCCGACACAGAATTCGTCCAATATTCAGAATGGCATGTAGCTGTGGTTCTAACTGCCCCTGCAGTGGGTCAAGCAGTTGCACGTGCTCTCAAAACTGCCAGTGCAAGGCTTGTGGAGTAAGCACCCAAATCTCACCATTGTTATTCTAGGAGCTCGAGTGCCTGTTGTGTTTGTTTATTGCCTTATCGAGTTCTCCCGAGGCTAACCTGACATTTTACAGAAGTAAACCAAGGTTAATATCCAGCATTCAAGGCTGGGAGGCTGGGGAGCTGTGCTCAGGTTGTGGATTGATTTTGCTCGGTTGAGGGAATTGCCATCTGAACAATGACACAAAGTTGGCGGGAAAACAAATTGTGAAACTTGGATCCTCTTCGGTGATAACACGACACTACTTCAATAATTAGCGTCATATGCGCAATTTCCACGCACCTTACTTGCAGTACTCCGTAGTTTCCACGCACTCCACAACCGCCCTTTTCCTGCTATTGAATCCTTTCCTGCTTCAGCCACAACGCGTTAATATGGCTAAAGTCGATGAATCTGTAATTTCCGAAGCTGTCCAGGCCTTCCGCGGTGGCCAATATACACTAATATACGTAAATATGCAGGCGATCTTGGCCTCGCGGAAGCGACCTTACGTGGTCACCTACTCAATGTCCAACCACACTCCATTGCCCACGAAAACCAGCAGCTACTTGTCCCATACGCAAGAGGATTGGCTTGTGTAGTGGATCATCTGAGTTAGAAGATCAAGGAAATGCCCCCACGATCGCCGTGGTCAAAGAAATGGGCTCATTCATATCAGTCGAATCTGGTGGTTCTGGACGCGTCGGCGAACACTGGATTTACTCATTTTTCACCCGTCATCCTGAGGTCAAAACAAAGGTAGGTAAGAAGCTGGACCATGAGAGAGTTGAGGCTAGTAATGTGACGAAGATTCGCAGCTGGTTTCGTATGTTAAGGGACGGTTTTCGTCAGTTCCGACCCACCAAGACAAACACATGGAATTTCGACGAGACTGGGTCAATACTCGCAGCGGCTTGTAATTCTAAGGTCGTTGGAAGCTCTGAGACGTCAGAGGTCATCGTACGGAAGCCAGAAAACCGTGAATGGGTGAGTATTCTTGAGTGTATCAGTGCAGAAGGTAAGTGTTACAAGTAGGTAACACCATGCGGCCACAGGGGTGGCCGCATGCAGAAGATATAGGAAATCTAGGCGAAGCAGTCTAGCACGTGAAGATAAGATATGGAGTCACGTGGGCTGCAGAGTGCTCAGCGTGATCAATAGCCAAGGCTACTGAGCATACTGATCACTGGCGAGCAAGACTGATCAAGGTATAACGACTTATGAGTATATAGATGCGAGTCTCCTATGTCTATCCTATAGCTTCTGTAGTCAATCTAAGCTATCAAGAGACCCCTACCTGTGCTGAAGCGACTTGCATTGAATACTCATACTGTCAACTGTCTACTCAGCTTAACGAGTGAAGCCCTACGTGTGATTCCCTTGTACTCTCACGGATCTAGTGGACGCAGCTCTCAACAGGCACCACGTAACATCTCCACAGTTAAGTATCAGGTCCGTCTCGTACCGTAGATAAAATATAAGGATTCTTTATTCCTTCGAGATCTCGCGTCTCGTCGTCTTAGGCTTCGAAGGTATTATTGGGAGGGGGTAACTCGACCGTACGAATACAATGGTAGTAGTTCAATCACGATTAGACGACAGTTGATATCGTCGTCGCCAGGTGTAGAATTGGCGACGTTGTGCAGCTGGAATTATGATATTATATATAGAGTTCTTGGCGCGCTAACACGGACGGACATGAATGCGGTCTTCCAAGTATGCTGCGGGGTACTCCTAGGGGAACAGTCTAGTTGACATGGCCACATTGCCCCCTTGCTCCACTCAGAAGGTTCCAGCCATTTCATTCACCTATATTGTGCCAAAGGCAAAACTCATAGACTTGACTCCTCTTACTTCCAGCTTACGCCTCGTTCCTTCACAATGGCTTCTGGGCTCTTCAACAAGGTAATCAATCAACTTGGTTCGCAGAGCCAGGGACAAGGGCAAAATAGCAATCAAAGCGGTGCAGGTAATCTGCTGAACAAGCTTACAGGAGTCATGTCAGGCTCTCAACAGCCCCAACAGGGACAGCATGGTAGGATGCCGATCTGACATCAGTGATCTACATTATGAGCTGACCGCATACGATCAGGCTCAAGCTCGTACAAAGAGAGTGCCGCTCATCTTGGGAATTCCCAACAAATTGGATATGGTCAGTCGGTCGAACAATATGAGCGCCCGGTGAACGACGGTCATCGCAGTGGAACTGAAGGGCCACAAGGCAACGAGAGCAGATACGGCGGTAACACTGGACATGGGCAGTACATGAGCCAACAAGGCCATGGACCCTATAACCAGCAAGGCTACTCGCCTCGGGAATATGATGAGCATAATGCACGCAGTCATGAGACTTATCCTCAACCGACACATGGAGGCTACTCCGAGCGCGGTTACGGGGATTATCCTCAGCCAGGTCATGGGGGTTATCCTCAGCAAGAGCACGGAGCTTATCCTCAGCCAGGTCATGGGGGTTATCCTCAGCAGGGGCATGGGGGTTATCGTCCGCAAGGTCATGGAAGATCTGAGGGAAGAGAGCACACTTAGTATAAACAGCACGAACAAGGAC
>Ga0115846_100123_pt2 | contig 36274 bp, 32 predicted proteins | sample InSIn5gowninarea_2_FD_83860 | JGI IMG/M metagenome (GOLD analysis project Ga0115846, IMG submission 83860) | reverse complement strand
TCCCTGGAATGGAAAAAGGGTACGGAGAATTTGCCTCTGACCACTGGCATCAGAAGATGGCGGGGTCAAGGAGGGTCGACGAAACACACGATTGGCTTCGACCTGGACCTGAGAGGTTATAAAGAGTTAGGAGTTGATGCCCCTGAATATTAAGATAGCTTGTAAGTGGCGGTAGCAGTGCTGGCGAGTCCACGTTTATTGCCTCTCAAGTCGATCTACTCCCGAGACAAGGGGCCAAATAGACGACCTACTTGATATGAGAGGACAAGGAAGTCAAAGCACTTATCTTCGCACTTTGACGTTGGAAACAATGTTTAGCTTGGAAAAGCATATTTGCTAATCTTTAGGAATGATTGGATGTCCTGCAATCTTGCGCATATGCCTAGACTTCCAGAATTCAGTCTAGCCAACAGTCCACTCTATAGAAAAGACCTGCTGATGAGTCTCGATCGCAGGAACCAGAATCAAAGGATTATGAGATGAAAACCTTGTCTTTATAATAGTCATCCGGCCCTCTTGAAGACTCCTACCAGATGCCTTTATGCTGAGCTTTATGGTCTTGAGATCAAGTAAGGTCATTCCGCCTCTACGCACGACTCGAGCCTGAGGACAAATCAGTCACTTCGGCTCTTCTTAGGATCTCCTGACGTTCCAAGGCCATGATGTGCTATTTCTGAGGGGGCTATGTTCTCTCGCTTTCATCTACAGCTCACCAAAGGACTGGTCATGGCGCCCTCGGCATCAATGTCGCTGTTCGATGCAGGTGGCCCAGTGCGTCACGATTGGATATGCAGCGCCTGATGTCCGGTTGTTTCGAAACTTCTGTCATGCGAGACGAAAGTGTGAAACATCAAACGTGGACCTGGTCGACCGATGACGACCCCTTGTTCGGCATTGAAAGTTACCAGATGTCGTAGTCGCCTACCTCGCCAGCCTTTCACTGACTATCCGAAAATGTTGTAAGCGCCTGGAGATACTCCATGAAACTTCTGATCTTGTCAGAACCTGAACAACCAGCAAGCTCTCGTCTTGAGTCCACAGATAACGGCTATTCAAGCAAGAGAATGCAAATGCCTGCCTTCGTGATTTATTGATAAGCCTGGTACCTTTGTGACCCGTGTTTCAATCTTGTCTGCATGGAGGCCGATACTTTGAATATCAAAGCCTCTCTTTGCTAGATTCATTGATAATGCTATCGGTGTTTCTTGCAAGCGCTTCTTTTTGATACTGATGCTACCTTATAACGCGGTGGAGTAGGATCAAGGTGATATCCAAACAGATTCTTGTAATGAAGCTTGACATATGAAGAAATCAATAAAGCTCCAATCTCCCTGACCTTGGATATCTGGCATCCAAGAAGTAGCCAGTTCCCGGTCGACAATTGGATTCGTTCGATACCTCTGGTATGACAATAGTATGCGGTCTTGGTATGATTCATGATACAATCCGATGATTAAGTGTATGGGGACCGGAAGACTTCGATGCGCTGGGGAACGCGTTGGTGGACTATTCTCGATAGTGATGCACGAGGAAAAGAGAGAAGTTTGAGCCCCCAGATAGGCGATATTTTGCCCGCTGACTAATCAAGAGGCTACCAAATTTACGTTGCCATGGCTTCACCCTTCGATTCTCAAATATCGCGTCGCCGCCTCATCGATCAGCTCGTAACCCGTCCATTCCCGCAGAGCTGCCTTGTAAGACGTGCAACCTCCTCCGCATCGCGTAATAATCGTGGATTGTCAGCGACTGTTTGATACCCAAGATGGGGGAATCTAGGGTTAGCCAAGAATGTTTTATTTCCAAGGGTCACTATATTAACAATCATTCTAGCAAGAACTCGTGGCCTGGCTAAACCAGTTGCTGCAGCTCAACATCACAAAGGTCGAGCAATGTGGTACTGGGTGAGTGTTTGCACTCTGGATCATTATGCCAGCTGCTCACCATCCAAAGGGCCGCCTACTGCCAGGTTTTCGACAGCGTCTACCTCGATATCCCCATGTCACGAGTCAAATTCAACGTCAACACTGAATACGCATATTTGCAGAACTTCAAGATCCTCCAAAGTATGCCTCATTGTTTCCAAGATTATTGTCCAGCTACTGATCAATCCAGGTTGCTTCACAAGACATGGCATCGACCGACCCGTCAACGTGGAACAGCTCATCAAGTGCAAGATGCAAGATAACCTCGAATTCCTTCAATGGGCGAAGCGATATTGGGACCAATACTTTCCAGGTGGTGACTACGACGCGGTAGCTCGACGACGTGGTTCAGGTGCACCGCCTTCAGCTGCAGCTCCCGCTCCACGAACATCAGCTGGCGCTGCAAGACGAGGTACGACGCCTACAGCAGGTCCAAGAGTCGCATCTAAGGTCGGAGGAATGGCATCATCAGCATTGCAGCAGGAGAATAACACTTTGAAAGAGACGGTTCAAGGCTTGGAGCGGGAAAGGGACTTCTATTTCAGCAAGTTACGCGACATCGAGTTGTTGATTCAGCAGGCATGCGAGGAAGATCCAGAGATCGAGAAGCAGGAGGATGGACTCATCAAGCATATCCAAACTATCCTGTACTCGACAGAGGAAGGTTTCGAGATTCCAGCTGAGGCGGAAGGACCTGAGGAAGAGACATTCTAGGCTGCTTCTTGATATTAATGTTGCATGCATGATGTGATGGGCACTGGGTAGCGAGTGGAGATCGATTCAGGCAAGGAAAGTCGCAGTTTGCTTGGTCTGCTGGAGTTTCTGTAGGCATATGACGATGACGAATGAGCCCTAATGAAGACCCATTAGGCATGCAAAAAAGTAGAGCAGATCACACTTGGCCTTTTGAAGTACTGTACTTAAGATCCAAAAAGAGTCATTCTGAGCATTTAGTCCTTTTGAAGTCTTGGTTGTTGTCTGCTCAGTTGCGTTGCGGCTCGGCGGGCGCAGTCCTGGACCCTCAAATCCCTGCAAGGTCCAACTCCGAACCTCTGTGATGTCTTCCTCGCGATAGCATCTGTTGCGTTTCCCGATTTCATCACCATCACCACACTCGCGCACAAGAATGGCTCCTCCACTGGAGATCTCCATCCCAACAACGATCCTCTCCTCTGGCCCACGTGGGAAGCCATTCACACTCTACAATATAACCCTTCGCCTTCCACTTCGCACCTTTGTCGTTCAAAAACGTTACTCCGACTTCTGCACCCTAGACTCCTCCCTTCATTCCCTCGTTCACGATTCACCACCCGCTCCTCTCCCAGGCAAGTCCTGGTTCAAGTCCACAGCCTCCTCTCCCCAACTCACCGAAGAGCGTCGCGCGGGCTTAGAAACCTACCTCCGAAGCATAGCAGAGGGCCCAGATCGTCGGTGGAGAGAAACCTCTATATGGCGTTCATTCCTCTCTCTGCCTTCGAATAGTGGTGCCGGGAGCGCAAGTAGTGCGAAAGGAGCTTTGGTGGCTGCGAATCAGAGAGGTGTGAATTCGGGACAGGCTGCGGGGGATCCCCAGGTTTGGTTAGACTTGTATCGGGAGGTAAAGGGGTGTTTACATGATGCACGACTGTCGCTTGGGAGGAGGGATGGAGCTGTCAAAGCTACGGAGCAGTATGAGGCGGGCGTGGAGGCGAAGAAGTGTTTGGTTAAGGCTGGCGGTTTGCTTAGGGATTTGGAGAAAGGGTTAGGCATTATTGAAGAAAATGAGAGGAGGGGAGTGGAGGGAGCGAGCGTTGGGAAGGGGGAGCTGAGACGGAGGAAAGATTTGCTTGGGAGTGTAAGGACGGAGAGGGAAGGCTTGGAGAAATTGAGCGTTAGTTTGGCTGTCAAGGGGCAGGGAGGAGGGAATGGAAGTGTTTCTGCATCAGCACAGGATAAGACTGCGTTGCTGGGTTCAAGTTCGACGAGAACGGGTGGCAGAGTACTGGGTGGGCCTGTGCCGGAGACTGCGAAGACGAGGGAACTAGATAACGAAGGCGTACTGCAGCTGCAGAAACAGATGATGGAAGACCAAGACATGGATCTGGAGGAATTGGCAAAGGTGATAAGAAGGCAGAAGGAGATGGGCCTAGCGATACACGGCGAGCTGGAGCTGCAAAAGGAAATGCTGGATAGGATGGATCAGGACGTGGACCGGGTCAGTGGTAAGATCAATGTCGCAAAGAAGAGGGTCAACAAGATATCATGAGATCTGTAAAGTTCGAAAGCTTTTGTGTTCTGCATTAGCGTGGTGTTAATCGGATTCAGGCATTCTACATTACCCATCTCATCAGAGAATGATATCACTTGTTTCTGGCCACATATGTGTGAGGTTTTGCGAAACAGAGGCATGGTAGCAAGCTAAGATTGAGACTCGAGGTACAAACAATGGTATTAATATGAGCTGTCAAGTGCTATCGCGAACAGGCGACAACGATTAATTCCAATTACTATATCAAGAGATGGTTATCCAAGTCGCTTTCCTACGACACCATTCTCAAATGTCCATGTTCTATTCTTAATGCTGACAGCATCCGGGCCGCTGTGAGCAGGGTGTACTCTCATCCTTCTCCACCGTTCCTATCATCGCTCACTTGCTTGATGCACCTCTGTCCTTGAGCTTTCCTTGCGTCCCAATCTGCCGAGTTACATGTCGTCTTATAATAGTGCCCAGCCTTCGCAACGATTGCTCCTCTCGCATGACTCGACAGCTGGCGGATCGCGGAGTAATCTTCCATGGTGGCTTAACGATGCTACTTATAGATAGACAAATTGTATGGGATTTTGGATGTAGAGCGGAGAGTTGCGGTATGTTAAAAGGAACATGTGATGACAGCGGACTGATATATGTACATTTTTGACAGTAATGGTTAAGTGAGCGTGTGAGAGCGAAGCATTGTCGTCGACAAGAAGCACCATGGGCTGAAATAAACCAGGGTCGCAGGCTGAGCCAAGCTGTAGTGGTTGGGGCGAGCAGAATCGATATCTTTTGGACAGTAAAGTCGTAGAAACCGTCACTTCTCCACGTTCGGGGCTGTGAAGCTGACGGTCATGGATCCGTGTAATCAATATCTCCAAAAAGACGCATAACCACATCCAGCATCGCAGGCTTCAGGTCGAGGCTCAGATCGTCGTCTTTATCTTCTCCAAACAGTCGCCGTTGCTCTTCGATCATGAGCATCAAATCGTTGCTCACGGCTATGTCTGCTTGCCCTGCCAAAGGATCTCTCCAGCGCTGCCATGAGTGACCAAAGCTCTGCCGCAAAAGAGGTGATGGATGCGGTGTATCGGAGAGTATGTAAAGGTCATGGTCACGGACATCTAGTAGACCCTCACTGAGCTCCGCTTGAACGTTGCCTTTGCGAGCTATTGCGCGGCGTGCCCTTGACCCAGGCCGTTCGCGACGGCGATTGGGTCTATGATATATCTGAGGAGCCAGATGAATAACTGGGGTAGACATACTGAACCGTGTACTGTAAGACCATGAGCTGGCCAATCAGCCTCAAAGCTTGGAGAGAGTGTGCGGTATGGGAAAAGCCATAACGAAAGCAGGAGAAAAATCCAATATATAGTGTACGAGGCAAAACGGAGTCAGGCCCCGAGAGAGGAGCGTGAACAGTCACGAGTTGATGACTCGATCATGGCAAGACTGAGGCTCGGATCACTCTTAATAATACGCCCAGCATCTGCTGATGGCAAACATCACGATATATTGGAATGGAGAGACTTGGTGGAACCACTAGGATGTGAGTCACCACTCGGAGCTCAGTTTTCGTGGCGATGGATAGCATGGCCTTGCCTCGGTCTCTGTCGAGGCAGATGACGCTCTACAAATGCATAGTTCTTAGAACCTGAAGGAACGTGTACGGGATGTTGTTGCTAGATTCAGTCAAAGGGTGTCGAGACGAGCCTGATGAGCAACGCGGAGGAAATTCGGCATGGGCTGCACCGCCACGTTGTGGCTTGTGGCGAACGGTCGCAATGCAATGTAGCCAAATTTGACTGCACTCCTGGTGCTTCATTCCGCAAAGTGTATCAAACCACCTTGAAATGTGCGATTGCCATCGGGCATAAGGACATAACTCCAAAGACCGGAGCTGTATTGAAGCAGCCCGGTGCGATCAACCGAAACAAACCGCGGATCGTTACATGCCGTAAGCAGACTCTGCCTGCGCCTAGCGCCTGCGAAAGTTCTAGGGTGCAGGTAACAGCTTGAAGACAATGACGAGGTATCTTTGTCCGGAGAGTGTGTGACTATGGTAGAGAGCATTCATTTCCTAGGTGTGTCTTCTAGTTGCGGTTTTATTGAATCACTGTGGTGTGAGAGCGTCCAAGAATTCCAGGCTTCCACTATCACGAAGGCTATGGCTTTGCCCCGGCAAGCGCTCTGCTTGACAGCATATAAGAAGACAGCGCAGTGATTGTGTTCAAAGAATCTCGATTTTGATGTTACTGATTTTGAACAACAAAATCTCGCCAAGATACTGAGGATGAGGGGATTGCCTGGTCGAACGCTGGGCATGTGGTTAGAGGCAAGTAGGCAAAGGTGAGGCTCACAGAAATATTGCAAGGTTGATGACCATTTCAGCTTACATAAATTTGTTTGTACTGGCGGACCAGATATACAGAGGAAGACTAGTTACTTCCGTTGATACTCGCCATATTGTCCGTTAGCCCCGGAGACCGGTCCTCTATCCATAGCAGCAAGCCTTCCATTCTCAAAGCAGGCCATCATCACCATGAGAATCAAGAGTACATCAAACGACTACACAGATTCATTCAATGACGGCAACTGGAACCTGGAGTGGTGATCGGATCTGGCATCCATCGACAACTCGGACCTCGCACGACGTATGGACATTGACGGTAGCACTCTCATATTCGCGGAAAGTGTCGCTAGGAAATATTCAGCAGTGCGTCAATAAAACTGAGTATTCAGAGAATGGACTTACTCAGAGGTCATGAACTCATGGAGATACACCATCGAGAAGTTGTGGTTGTTGGTGAATGACATAAACTTGAAAGCCCATATTTCACCACTGACTTGGTATTCAGCTTCAGTTCCACACTGGTGCCAGAGGTTCAGTTTTGGCGGAGTGATCTTAGTGGTATTGAGGCTGTATGTGACTGGCCACGACCATTCGCAATGATGACTGGAGTTGGTGTTGGTGTCACGAAAGAGGACTACCATGTACGATCAGTATGATGTTGGACAAAAGGTGATTAGGATCACGTTACAAGAGATGACATTGGTCCAAGCAAAGGGAGCCGTGATGTTAATAGCCTTGGTGGTCAACTCGGAGATCAACATGTCAGACACATATCGTTTGACCGTCCCATGCTGATATCCAGCTTTCCTATCGACCTGAGGATTGTAGCTTTGATGATGTGGAGACACAGAGATGGAGTAGGATGGACCTGGATTTGATGGAACTGCCAAAGAACCATAGTGGAAATTGAGAGGGACCTTGGATTCTGAGATCAACGACTTGGTGGGAGCTGAGACAACGACCTGATGAACCACGGCTAGGCCGAGGAAGAGGAAGAGTGTCTGAGGCTTCATCTTGATGATGCTTGCGGGTGTGGAGAATAGTTGTTGCGAGAAAGATTTGTGGTGTTCTGAGGGTTCAAAGTTTGGAAACTGCTGTGAAGTGGTTGATGATGAAAAGAACAACAAGAAGTTGGGACGTCACAGGGAACAATACGCCAAAAGCGATGTTTGATGGCAGAACACCTGTTAGGGTCGTATGGAGTTAGCAGTCGCGGCCTGAGGATATTTGAAAGCGCTCCCTTGTGGCGGAATCTTCTTTTCAACGAGCGGAGCTTCGCATCTGATGCTGGGGATATTCAGAAACGTTGTGGTTTGGCAGCAAGACTTTTCGGGGACGTGAATTCTAACAGACGGAAGATGGGAGCCTAGCATGACGGGCTTTGAGGGACCCAGTTATAAAGTTATAAAGCAAGTGCAATCACGTTCACTCGTTTGGGTTGAAAGCTGCAGTGAAGTATCGAATTCACTATGCATCAGGCCGTGAATGAGACAATGAGATGCTATTGAATTATATTCATTAGCAGATCTAGTGATCAGCATGATTTGTAGGGCCATACTATGCAATCCTGGTTCTGGGATTCGGAGTTTTCTACAATATGTCAACAACTTCGAGGTACACAAAGAAATATATGGGGCCTAATCTAGCAACTATTGCTTGTTCTGTCCAGCTGCAGGTACCTGCATATTACGAAGAGCAGCCGAGCTGGTCTTGGATTGAATCAGCGCCATATGGGTTCTAAGTAAGGGATAGGAATGACATAGTTGCACGCAGCCACGTTGAGGTCAGTCCTTGGATCCATGGTTCATGGTACTTGGATGGACAGGAACGCTACATCGGCAGTATGTTTACCGGGAGTTTGGATCTGGTGGAAAGCGGTTGTGTTACTTCGAGGTGATCAATGCTTGCCATGTTATCAAAACCTGAGTCTGCGGTCCTCACGAAGTGTATTGTGACTTTCCTTACTCTGCTCTATCCAACAAGATAGGGCTGGACTGAACATTGTGTGCTGTGGAATGGAATGCACGAGCTCCATTCAGGTTCGCAGTCGAGCACTGAGATCATTGAGCTGGTAGGTTTAGACAAATGCATGCAGTGCTCACTAGGTAGCACAAGGCGTAGGATGTCCGAATTAATCCTCGGAAGCTCGAACTACTACATGTACCAGATAGGAGAGGGAAGTCATCAAACACGCATCGAGATCGTAGGACAGATTTCTACTGCTGAGTTCTGGTTGTCCAGGGTAGAAACGGTCGGGACTACGGCAATGGAAGCAATACTTCCGCATGAAGCAATCTGGACACTGAGGGGGATGCGCAGGCAGACATAAATCCAGCTGTATCAGCCTTCTGTATTGACAGACGTCTCTGACCGGGTTCTACACCGTGACGAGGCTACATCTGAAGATCACACTGTAAGAAGCATATCCATTCAGATTGTTGCCAAGCCAGAATTGGAGGAAACCTGTTCCTGTGAACTGACGCATACAAACAACATCCACATTCTGCAATTCTGTCGACCAGTAGATAAGGGCAGGCCCAGCCCATCGAGCCCACGTAGATGATGGACGAATCAGCAGTGGAGCAGCGTTTGCATTCGCAAGTGCAAGTCAAGTGCTCAACACTATAAGTACACTACACTACACTACACTACTCTACTCTACTCTACACTACTCCGCCCCAAACAATCACTCCTGACTGGCCTCCTGGATCAACGAAGATGCCTATCTCTCTGCTCCCCCTCTTTTATCTTCTTCCATAAAGTAGAGAAATTCGGATTCGGCCTTTGCTTCAGGACCTTCCGAGTTTTCGACTCTGCATCATCTAATAAGAGGTACAGTACTGAGCGCAGAGCACATGAGTGCACGGTTACGGTGTTCTTACTGTATGTGGACGCCAGATCCTCAGACCGCTACCCCACCGTTGTCCTGGCTGTGCAAAAATAAGGCCTCTGAACCCGAATCCCACACATCGTGGCTCCAGCCGCGATCCTGAAGGACACAAGACAAATGCCCTTCGGACTACACAAACATAGCAATCGTTCAAGGCAGGCATTGAACGATCAGGGTCAGGTCTTCCCGGCCGCCGGCCGTGCAATTACTCAGTCCAGCAGTGCGGAATCTCCAGTCTTCCCAGCTGGCACGACCGAGGTGAGCTCAACTACAACTACACAAACACAATCTTTTCCTCCAGTATCAGCCCAAAATCATCAACATTGGCTTGGCGCATTCTCTTATCCCTACTTCGTCGACACACCTGTGCGGGACACTGATTCGTATGACTATCAGTCCTTTAGAGACGACTCTCCCACACGTTCCAGCTCGAAACGCTATTCCAACACCTATCCTGACGCGGGCGATTACAGTTCATCGGATGAATTTGATGCCCACAATCTGCAGGCGCAATCTAGGAGATATTCGACGCAGGTAACCCCAGTGGAGCAGAAGAAACATAAGAGTCTGTTTGGTCGCATGAGATCTGGTGCTAGTCGTCACCAAGAACAGAAAACAGCGACTCCGTCAGAACCCACGGACTACAACAACACCAGGGGACTTGCCCGCAGATTGTCCAAAAGGCTTGAACATCCTCCTTCAACCATCCGCACGGTTCAGCGAAGCTCAATTGAGTCAAGTCAGCCATACGACTGGCAATCTGCTCGGGGCTCAACATCCCACTTGCCATCTCCCCACGAAGCGCCTGACGACGTCGTCGACCCGTACCAGATTAGGGAACATCAACAATCACCAGTCCGGCCGAGGTTCTCCGCAGACGACTACGATCAGCCCCAGTATCCGTCTCAGCAACAATTTCAGACGCAGGCTCAGTACCAGGGCGGCTGTGAACCTTTGCAGAGCCGCGACCACCTGTCCCCACAGCAGCAATTGAACAGCCCGAATTCCGCAAGCTTAGACCCCTATCGCCATATACAGAGACAAAATTCCGAAACTGTCTCCCAGCTTTCAAACGAATCTCCAGTTGAACATAAGGAAGAGCAACGCCCCTCATCTGCACAATCGAACAACAACATCTCACCTGCGGAGACCCAGTCATCCCAGCGCTCGGACATCCTCATTCGCACCACTTCGGTCCGCCCACCAGGGTTGAAGTCAATAATCCAGATAGATACTATGGCACCTCCAAGCACATCACAGCAAACACGCAGGACAGATATGAAGCAGAGTCCATCAAATGCGCAGGGCCAGCCAGATCCACGAGACATGCCTCCGGGATATCGACAATCATATGCCGGTAATTCTACTTCATCGACGCCCTCCATGCAAATGGGAACGGCAGCAGGGGGCGCAAATCCTCCCAATTACAGCAGAGGGGGGTCAGGGTCAAGCCATCCATATGCCAGCCAGCCAGGTGGTGAGAACCGTGGCGCTGGTGAGCAAGGCAGAAGTACACCACCGCCCGCCCCAAGTGAACGAGACATTCAAGATGCTTATAAGGAACTATGTATGTCTTTGAGTGCACGTCTGGGGCACCTATAACTGACTTTAAAAAGCTCAGAAATACAAGAAGGTCAAAGGTCTATACTTTGACAAGACTTCACAAGTCGAGCAGCTACAAAATACCCTTGCTAACCAACGACTATCACAATCTCGAACATCCCTAGATGACAACGAATACATGACACGATTCCAGAGGTTAGACGGAGCTATCACTAACCTTGCCTTCAATATACGCAAGGACTGGAAAGCCATACCGTCATGGATTGCTCCATGCGTGAACAAAGATGCCAGTCATATTGGCAGACAAGAGATGACTGCCGTAGGCCGAGCATGCATATCACGCTTTTTAGTGGATGAGATATTCAGCCGTTGTTTCCACCCTGGGCTCGACGTGGATACAAGCAGCACGTTGAAAGCCATCGAGCAAAACATCCGTCGTTTTCATCCCAGTATGAACAGCCAGGAGGAGTCAGATGCCTTGACCTCTAAAGTGTTGCAATGGCGATTGGCGACACTAGATGGCTTACGAGATGCTCTCGGCTCACCCGAAGCAGAAGAGGTCAAGAAAGCGTTTGCCCAGCGATCAACCACGAATCTGACAGCCCACCTCATTAATTGCCTCAGCGAACCCACACCCCCCGGAGTCGAAGACAGTGCCCACATGATTGTCGAACTAGCCGTCAGCATAGCAGCCAACCTCCCCCTGGAAAGCCGCGACATCTCTATCATCTACCCCATGCCAGGCGACCTCCTCAGCTCCTTCATCATGAAAGTCGAGACGGGATTACCCGCCTTAGATAACCCGGGCTTGCTGCAAGATAATGGCAGTGACCACGACGGGAGCAGCATTGGCAGTACGGACGATCTAGGGAAAGACAATGGTGAGAGAAATGACATCAAAGGAGGGAAGAAGGAGAAGCCTAAGGGTCCGGGAATGCTTTCAGCGATGATGGGTCAAGGCAACGGGGGTGCGAATAAGAAGAGTGGATTACCCAGTCCGGGTATTGAACCGGAGGGAGCGAAGGGTGATAAGAGGGATACAGGACCGCAGACGGTGCGGTTCGCGGGCTTTGTGGGCGTGGAGGTCAGAGGGAGGCAGGTCTTGGTCAAGAGTCCTGTTTGGACTGTTACTTGAGGCGGTGGACCGTAGATGGAACGCTTGAATATGACATGAGAAAGTTTGAAATAGAGATGTTGGAGGCATTGATAGGCATCAGTGTCAGGGAACAGGTGAAAATGCACATAGATGACCGTCCATGAGCATGGGTTCTTGGACTACACCAGGATGGAATGGAGAGGCGGACTATATGATGGTGGGAGAGGTGGGGACTAGACATATATCATGCTCCTCAGAAATGACAAGCCTCTCCTCGTGTTTGAAGGTACTTGTCCTCATCCATGATACTTTTCAAATCAAGAACCAGTTTCGAAATTCTCTTCCAATAACAGCTTCGAGTAGAGTAGGACGGAATTTCACATTGCTACGAGAAAGAAACAACGAGTCTGGAAAGATGGCGGAACACACACGAGATATACAATCTTAAAACAAAGTTAAAAGATCAAGCTCGTCAGATGTTCTAAATGCAGGTTTTTTGGTTTGGTATTCAGACAGACTATCGACTCCTACTACACTCTTACTCTAACTCAAGATACAAACTGGTTGGTATCTCTACTCCCCACCTCATGTGTCTGCAGCCATCAAAGCATCCAACCATCCAACCATCCAACCCCTGCCCGCTCAGTCTATCAACAAGAAAAGAGTGGATATCAAGACATGAAGAGCGAATCTCAACTCCCTCGCTGTGATTACGAAAACGAAAAATGCCCAAATGTCATATGTGTGTAAATGCTCAATTCTCGCACGCTTGCTCACTTTTGGTGTTTTGGCGTAGCAACCACAACAGCAGCAGCATTCCTCAGATAGCTTCCTCACATTCCAACACCACTTTCGGTTTCGGAAAGATATGATGACTTCTCAGATCCAACCTAAACTCTCCAGCGTCCCCCTCGCATCCCCGACCGTCATGCCACTTAATCCTAACGCTCTGACCTGCGTTCCCTTCCTCAATCTCTGCAACCCCACAGCCACCTTCCAGCTCTCATCTTCGCTGATGATGAAGACGTATCGCTTCCCGTCCTGGTCTCTGATACTCGCTCGGAGGACGTGCAAGCCAGCGGCTTTATTCTCTCCTGTCTGGAAGCGCGGGGAAGACTTGTCAGTAGGCGATCTCTTGGTTTTGATGTTGCTGTCTTTGCTTGATAAGGGAGATGATGCAGAAGTAGTAGATTCAGTATAAGCAGAAGATTTGGTTTGCGAGGATGCGTAAGACGTTGCGGAATAGAGGGATGAAGTATCAGACGCAGACGCAGACGCAGCAGTAGAATTACATGTATCTCGACAGATCTGCAAGAAATTGGTCAAGAAAGCATCGAGCTCCTCGGAACTCGGAGCAGCTTTAGCTTTGGAGGAGTCGAGACCCCAGAGACGACGCATGGATAAGCGGGCAGCAGTGGTGGAAGCAGATGCAGGAGCAGAAGCAACACGCGCGGAAGCAGATGCATCTAAATGATACCGAAAGGATGGACACCATACCTCTACGAGTTTCATGGTCCAGGCTTTGACGTCCCATTCTCGTTGTGGTACGCCGCGGACGTCGTCGTCAATGAAGAGACCTTCGGTGGTGATGCGTAAAATCAAGCCATCGGTTACAGAGCCGTTGCCGGAGATGAGTTGAGAGGTTGGGGTCTTGAGGAAGGAATTGTTGAAGGAATAGACGGCTTTGATTACGATCTTGTCGGGATCTTTAGTATGATATGGGCCGCGGTGTGAAGGTGGTGGTGTGGTTCGTGAGGTTGACTGAGATGGAGCATAGGAGGACTCGGAGTAGATGGAAGGGGCCTGCTTGTGTGCGGGCTTCTTGGGCGTGTCGTAGGGTCGATATGAGTATTCATCGTCATCCGTTCCTCGGTACGTCTTCGCTGTAGGGGCCGGAGGTCTTTTGGTAGGGGAGTTGGGTTGTGAGCGGGGTACTGGTGGACGTCCTTGGGGCCAAGGATTGGTCTTCTCTCCCATAGCAGAGTATGCATAGCTGCTTCCTGCTGATCGACCTTCCCTCATCTCCCGTTCCTTCTGATCTTGCTCCCTTTGCTCCTTGGTCCTCTTCTCCCTCTCAGCTCGTTCTCTTACCTCCTTCTCTCGCGCCTCTCTCAGCCTCTTGTCCATATCCTCCTTCCTCTTCTGCTCGGCTTCTTTGGCTTTTCGTTCCTGTTCTTTGCGCTTAGTCTCTTCTCTGGCCCTCTCCCAAGCCCCCTTAGCTCCACCTCCTGCGGTGTTATTAGCATTAGCACTAGCATTCGGACCAGATGCTGGATTGGTCCGCTGCCAAGTTGGCTTTGGTCTTTCTGCACCAGCTGCACCAGCTGATCCATTGGGATAAGCAGCTCGTGGTGGAGGCTGCTGTGGTTGTGGTGGTGGTCCCGCTCCTGGAGCCGCACCATTGGCATAGCCATTGGAGTATGAATGTCCATATGGTGGTGATCCACCCCCTGGGCTTGTATCGGCGCCTCCTTCAGGTGCAGGGCCAGCCTCGTTCTGCTGCCTGGCTAATGCCCATGCGGCCGCAGCAACAACAATCACAAGTACAATGGTAGAGCCGCCGCCAGAGTCCCGCACATTGTGCCATGTGGCTTTGATTGCAGGGGCTATTGATATCCCAATCGTGAATATTGCGGATGCACAGGCGAACCCTGCAATGAAGCTGTTGCGATTTGGTTTCAAGGATGGCAGGTATAGGAAGCCGGAGCCAGCGGAATGGGGTGGGATGATGAAAATGTCATATTTGCCTGGAGGTAGCCCTGATGATTTTGGTACGTCTCCGTGAGGTGGTGGAGGAGGAGGTGGGGGTTGATTCATATTCGCTGATCGACGTTACACCCAGGTCGGTTCGCAGTCGCTTCGATTCACGCTCATATGTACAATGTGGTGGTTGCAGATGTTCTTAGAGCCTTATGTCAACACATACAGTATATGTCTCGCAAGGTCGTGAAAGGTTCATGAAGGTTATCCAAACTTTTCCCGTCAGCGTCCTCCTTGAATCAGGGCAATGAGGGCCAATGTCAACAAACCTTTTGGCCCGGTCAAAGCAAAGCGCTGCAAAGAAAGACAAAATGTGAGAGCGTGCTGATACGAGCAAAGTTGCACCGATTGGCGGGATGGTGAAAAGGAGTCAGAGGCTATGTGTCGCAAACGAGTCTCTCAGTCTCTCCAGACCTTGGTCTTGATCTTGGTCTTGGTCTTGTTTACTTAGAAAAATCGCAGGATGGCGCTGTTCCCGTTCGAGTAAGCGCCCGCAGTCTGCAGGGCGATAAGGGTGACTCGGGTGAGCATGAGATGAGCATGAGATGAGGATGAGATGAGCATGTGAGTGATGGTGATTTTTGCTTTTGCGCCCTTGTGAAGAAGCTTCTATGCTTGAGGCACAGTCGTAGGGCAGAGTGAAGAATGAAATTCATCTGATAAAATAATCGATGTTCAAAGACCTACTACGATGAGCTTGTTACAGTATACAAACAGAAACCGACACAACGCGTTGTATGTGCGAGGGGCTAGCTACAAGCAGGCCAACGCGAAAACATCACGAGTTATCAAATCAGATCCCTGCTCCCACTCCCAGCAGCCAGGCTCCACGAGGTCAACATTTCAACATGTCACCGCCAGTCAATGAATTACATGGAATCATCCAATAGTTCACCAGAAGCCTCAAAGAGGCCCCTCATCAACTCGAGGACGCTGTACGGAATACCGGTATGCAAACGACAACACAACGATTGGATGGCCGATGCTACGCCAATTACCCACTTCGCTTGCTACTGGGACGTTTATTAGTAATCCAGTCTTCTACAAAGCTAGCATGCAACGATCAGCCATTATTTCCGGGAGGTCTCGAAAGACAGTATTGTTACATCAAGCGTTTACCTAATAATCTCCCCTCTTTGTATCTGAACGGGTAGAGTATTCATCAAATAATTCCCGACGACTTTTTACCAATAATACAGTACAGTAGTATCACACTACAGTACTAGTAGTCTAGTAGTCACACAGCAGGTGTCGTAAACGGCCAACACGGCTTGCTGCCGTCTCTTCACACACAAGGGACGCTCCCGTCCACTACCGAGGTACTACAAGGGGGAGAGCGCTGAGCGAAACGAGACGCGGATTGGTTGCTCGCTTGTTGCTATGGCGGACAGCGCTCGAGCCTTGGCAACGGGCTGGGATACCGAGGTACCGTACGTCATGCTTGCAGGCTGTCATGCTGTGTTAGTATTATTATTAGGGGGAATTATGATAATAATGGAATTCCTGCCACTCTGTTCTTTCTAATGAACCATCCTCGTTAAGGTTGTTACTGTTTTATTATTACTCACATTATTGATTCTGAACTCTTTGCTTTGTTAGGCTTGCACATCAGCACAGCTGCGACTGACATTTTCACTAAGTCCCTTCTTCCTTAGTGCCTGCCCTTGCAAAGTAAGTTGATATATTCTCTCCTGCGTCAGCTGCCCTGCGTAGTAATGCTTCGAATCTTCACTTAGGTATGCGAGAAAGGACATCAGAAAACCAACGCATACTGTTTGTGCTCTCTATCTGCCCTATCAGATGAGTAAATATCTTAAGTCCAGCGCGCTATGTTCCATGCTTATCATAATGTCATCGCATCGTTACCCATATGCTCGTTATCTAATATACACTCCTCCACTAAGCAATATTCCCGAACCCCATGCATATTCCCCAGATGCGATCCTCCATCCTCCATCCTCCATCCCCCACCCTCCAACCTCCCCACTGCACCGGTATGTATCTTCTCAATGCTGCTCAGCAGAGGCAGAGACCTGGTCTGCAAAAGCAGTGAAAGTGTTGGCGATGGTGACTTTGTACGAGGCCGTGGTGTTCGCAAGGCTCTGCGCAAGATTGGTGATGACACCAGTGTGTTCATCACTGAAGTTGCTGAGCTGAAGGAAGGTAGCTCTAGTGTTGGGATGGTTCGTCGCAGCACACTCGACCCGGCCAGTACCTGACTTGTCGACTTTGCCACTTCCCTTCTGAACACCACCAGCTTGCTTAGTATTCCCACCAACTTTGCCAGGTCCAGTCTTACACGATGAAGTCTTCGAGACAGCCGTTTCTTCAGCCGTTGAAATGTTGGAAGTCTTCTTAGTCTTGTTGACGGTATCGGCAGGGTTGGCGATTTCGATCGTCCTCTCGTTCGTCGCTTCAAATTCGCTATCATTCTCACTTTTGATAACTGGCCTCGTGGCTTCTCCAGACAGCTCGGTATTGGGCTTGAGGCGTTTTGCAGCACCGCTTCCCTCCATATCGTCATCCGGATCACTCAATGTGACGATGTCTCTGCCGTTGACGCGCTTCTCACGAAGGTCACGAAGCAGCCGGGCTGTCTGGCCATCTGGAGAAGGACTTCGCTTGCGCTTCTGAGCAGTGGCGGACGTAGCGGGAAAAGCCTGAGTGGTAGATACGTCAATCTCCAGTAATTACTCTGTGAAGTTGTACTTACAGAAATAGATGGAGCACTCTTAGCAGCAAATCTCCTGATACCCATGGCTGAAGCCTTCGAGGGTTTTCCTGACTTGGACTTGAGCTTGGAGGCGTTCTTGAAAAATGGATTTTCACCAGTTGAATCATCGTCGCGATCCTGCTAGCTCATGTCAATATATGGTGCTTGCTCAAACGTGTGAAAAGATGAACTAACAACAACCTTGGAAGCCTGTTTAGTGACCTTCTTGACACCACCGGCTCGAACCTTGGAGGACTTCCCAGCAATAGACTTCGACTTGGAGGCAGCTTTGACAAGGAACTCTTCATCAGTTGAAACCTCCTCATCGCTAGACTCCTGCTTGGCCTTCTTTCTAGCGCGCACAGAGACCTTCTTGAGCTGGGCAGACTTCTTATCACCAACAATTTCACCGGTGGAAAGCTTGTTGGCGACCGTGCCGAGAAAGCGATGAGAGATACGCTCAACCTTAGGCCTTTCACCTGGCCTCAGAGTTCCATTCTCTACCTTCCTGTCGTACTCAATGCGTCCCTGCTTCTCGCACTCCTTGACAATAAGGTCGACTCCTTGCTCCTTACTCGTCTCCCGGGCGATCTTGTCGAGAAATTGCCAAGCGGACTTGCCCATGCCATCAAGGGGCTGGATATTGGGGGGAAACAGTCGCATTGGCTCCTGCGAACCCCAGTACCTCACCACATTGGCAATGAGCCTGTCCTTTGCTGTCATGTTGCCAGGGTGGATTATGCGATGGAGATAGTACTGTGATATCTTTTCAGCTTGTCGCAAGAGTAGGGTTTGGGAGGTTGGTAAGCTAGGTATGGCGGTAAAAGCAATGTCAAGTCTTTTGAAAGAGCGTTGATGAAAGGAGGTGGAATAAGTAAGAGAGTGGACGACTGGAGAGGTGGCAGATCGGGCGGGCTTACGTTATTCCTTTTCATAGTGACCTCCGCAACAATCAGCTGAGCCGGCGGCATCTCGGTACTTGTATTTGGTAATGTTTTGTTGTTGTTATCGTGGAATTTCGGTAAATCTCCGGCGTGAAGTTGAGAGAAGAATGTCGGCGTTTATATAGGAGATAAGAAAGCAGTCTAGTAGTCCCAATCAAGACAAGTGTGTTTTCGTCGGTCATTCGTCTTTGATATTTGCATGGGCTGAGGTAGTCGTTTGGGATTTGGAGAAGAGATACGATATGGATGACCCACAGCCGGAATGCGGTCGTAGCCTGAGTTCATAAGGGATCTGGCCTTGGTTTCATTCGTATCAATTTCTGACCTCTCAATGATAATGGCAAGACTTTATAGCTCACTTGAAGTGCTTGGGACAGTCGTGCAATCATATTAGCGGGGGCCGACGATATCAACGAGTACGGGCTTTCGACACCACGATCCGTCTCTCCACCCTCACTTAGGGCCTAATCATACACTGTTTGCACTTCTCATTCCTTGAAGATGTATCAATGACATGATGACCCTAAGGTGGAACCATCTCATGTCAAGCGTTTCATAGATTTTGACAAAGCAGTCCCTAAAATACTTACACATTGAAATTTAACTACCTTAGGTTGTCATTGTTGACTCATATCTACGAAGAAGAAATTGAAAGCATCGCTGTCTGATGAAGGCCTTAATCTGGCCTGGTGATTAAAATTGCAGGGGCTGGGATAAGACTGCTCTAGTGGCGTCTTAGTTTGTCTTTGTGTTAGATCACCAGCTTATGTTTCAGTTTTCATTTCTATGATGAACCAACCAGCGTGTCATCCTTTCGGGACCATTTGATTTAATTCATTGTTGTTAACAATGCCGAAATAACTATCATGATTGCTGTTCAGTCAATGACCTAGCTAAGCCTTACATGACACTGTTAACCCTATGTTGACTCCCACCTTTTGCCATTTCACAGGTTTGAAAAATGGTATTATGCTCCAAAGAACATTGGAAAAAGTATGGATTCGAAGAATGCTTTGTCTGTGGTAGCCTAGAACTAGCCTTTCCTGAGACTAAGGAATGGTATAAATGGTATTAGAATCATAGCGAGACGCCGGAACATACTACTAAGATATTGAGCGCACTTGAATGATCGATCTTACCATAATCACAATGAGATAGGACTGCAGCTTGTTCACGTCAGAGATAATGAGACAGAAACACTTTCGAAGGATCAGCAGCATCAGTTTAGTCAATGATTCGAAGTGGGGCTCGAGGTGGACTTTGCAGGTCTTAGTTATGCATTTCCAAAAGGGGCCGTGCTTGATAAGAATTGGAAACTCAAAGGAGTGGAGACGATATATCTACTAGCTGGAGAGTCAGTTTACATGAAAAGATCATCCGAGATGTAGGACGGCACTGCAGCAGTCTGCTCCTATGCCCTGGCACTATTGGATATGGTCACTGTTGCTATGAGAGCAAAGTAAGTCAAGCTCGAAGAACAGATCCGGCCATTTGATATCTTGTCCGCGCTTGCTTTTGAATTAGGACAACAAAAGTAAAGCAGTAGCGACGATGCAAAAATAATGTTGCCTCCTTGTCCAAAATTAAGCGAGTTGCTGTTTTGGGAAAGAGCCCTTAAGAGGGCTGATCGCACGATTAACGGCGTAGGATTAAATGTAATGTCTGAAAGAACTAATACATGAAGTATTATCAAGTGGCATTAGCTTATATGTATGTCAAAAACAACACACTGTCTTTGTATTTTCCTCCTGGCTCACAACATGATCAACTTCCGCAGACTGCTCAGCCTGGCTGAAGCTGATGATAATGCATCTCCCCTGACAAGTCCTTCCAGCTCGAGCAGACGATTGCTCGAATTTACTAGACAGACGTGGGACATGAAGTATATGGGGTAGTTGATAAAAACTCCCCACTTAGAGACATGCGTGAGCCTGAATTCTCGGCTTACTTAACGAGCGGATGTCTTCTAGGGAAAGGAATGCCCCAAGCGGGACTCTGTGCACCTGTATATAGGCAATTTTGATGATGAGAGGTAAGCAATACTGACGTATTGAACAAGCTGCAAGAGAAACTGGATGGAGACGAGCACCCATGGCCATGATATTGGAGCGCATCAATAAGATGCCGAGTATTTGTGCTAAGGCGAGGTTGGAGTCTTCTGCACAGCAATGCAGATTGGTCGTCAATTTGGTGATTACATATGTACCTCAATTACAACTCAAAACCACTACGCCGCTGTTGTGCTCGCCGCGCTTGCTGCGCTAGTACCCGAAGCTGTTCCGCTTGTCGTTGCGGTATTACTCCGCTTGACAACACTAGCTTGTACGACTTGACCAGCAGAATTGAAGACGATATCGACAAGAGCGCTCAATGGGGAGTATGAAAACGTCTTCTCCACATTTCCATTTGACAGCGTTTGGGTCGCCTCCTCCGTCATGTTGTTCAGATAATTTCCGACTATCGTGCTGACTCCCCCGACTTCCTGCACAATATTGCCGAGATTGTCGACTAGAAAGTTCAACGTCGAGCCGCCTTGGGTTATACTGCCCAGAAGACCATCGACAGCACCGACTACCGCTTCTGCAAGTGTTGTGGTGGCATTCAATGCTGAGATGAGCAGCGGATTGAGATCGAGGGATTGGAAGACACGGTTGACTAGGTCCATCAGTTGAAGCTTCTCGAACCGAAGAGGTCGGATATACCTATATCCACAAGATGTCCGAGACGCACCACAAGCTCTAGCTCGGCATCGATCTCGGAAATGGTGATGTTCACTTTTTGAACGCTGAGGGAAACACCTGCGTTGATCGAGACCAATCCAGCTACCGCAGCGTTCAAATTGAGATCTGCTTGGAGCTCCTCGACGTCCAATTCGATGCGACCGACTGAGAGAGTCGGAACATTCAGGTAGACATCCGGAGCGGTATTAGTAGGAGAGTCTGAGGTGGTACCAGTACTTCCACTGCTGCTCGTCGCTGTTCCAGTGGTAGAAGAGGTAGCATCTGCAGTTGTGCTGGCTGCTGTCAGAGCTGGAGTGGCAGATGTATCTTGCGCCGTGGCCAGAGAGAGAAGCAGAACCAACGCGAAAAAGGACCTAAGAACCAAGCGCAAGGAAGTCTCCATCTTCGTTCTCTGAAGTCGTGCACGGAAAATGACAAGTCCGCTGGTCGTCTACTTCTACATACTCTTAGCGGAACACGCTCCTTTAAGAGACATCACACTATATCAGAGCGACTATAATACTCCCTTGACAATGTTGACAAGGGCTAGGGTTGAGCACCAATTCTTGGGAAATGAGGTCGATGTGAGTACAGGGAGTTTTCACCACGCTCCATTCTGCTTTCTCCTTCATCCTTGATTTAGGACGAAATCACGCTGCAAATGCAATGTTCTCTCTTCTTTAATTCGACGCTTGCTCAATTTCGCACGGGGCCGCCAGATTTACGCATCCCTGCTGTTTCAGTAACCCCACCAATCTTAAGCTTAATTATTCTCCTTCCGATATCAGCCAAGACCGTTTGCTGTATGTGCATCTTGGTGCGGTCCTCCGACGTTGAGCTCTTCTTACTAGCGCCGTTGTCATTGTAAGGTGCTTCAAACCAGTCTCTGGCGTGCCGTGTGTTCGACTTCATATCGAGTTTCCGCACTGTGTCGAAAGACCAGGATGATGAAGACCGACAGCGCATGAACATCTGCAGCGGACGAACTAGGGGGAATCACCTACCGGCATGAAGGAATAATCTAACCTTTTCAATTTCAAGTTTCCAACCATGGTACTTTGCGAAGCAAGGGTCCACCCGAGATTGCAACTGTGCTTTGTTTTTGCAAATAAAATCACCATCTCGCATCCATGATCCCTCTTCGCGCTCACTCGGTCTTGGAGCCTTCCCCTCCATCAATTATCAACGAGCTGCCTTCCCCTCTTGTTGATGTGCCTTGTCCCTCCTCCTTTATCCTCTGAAAAGAGCTGCCAGCGCTGCCACAATGTTCCCCCTTTTGCGGCTGTCCATCTGCCTCTTTGCCTTTGAACTTACTACTGCGCAGAACTCAACAGATGCTGGCTACATTGGCTACAACCTCGAATCAACTGGTTCCACCGACAACGCCTTATATGAAACCGCCAACACCAATGCCAACGTCTCTACAACCGACCCTCTGCCAGACGTCTTTCTGAATGCTTCAGTCAGCGTCGATGAGATCGATATCACGGTGACGAATCTCTCAGCTAAAGTCAACCTTGATGCGCAGGTCCTACAGCTCTTGGATTTCAATGCAGGAGTGACAGCATCGATCAATAAAGTCTCCCTCGTCATCCAGAATGTCACCGCGAAAGTCATACTTGAAGCTCGTTTAGGCAACGTGGTGGCCATGATTGGCGATGTACTGAACTCGCTCGATCTCAATCCGGTTCTTGCGACACTGGGGCAAGACGTTTCAAATATTGTCAACACTACGGCTGGTGCCCTTACAGATACAACCAGCTCCCTGAATACGCGGTCCGTCCAATTTTCCAGTAATATTCTCTACTCGATCAACGACTACAGTGGAAACACGCACACAAACAGGATCCTTTCGCAAGACGGCAGTATCATCGATCAGTTCCTCGACAATAATGGAGAAATCCATAGTCAAAATGTTGTAGGCTACTATGCTACGGACATGCAATTCAATGGATTCAATCAGACGGTGACCCATGGTGGCGAAGCAGAGAGGGAGCTCGAATATGTGTATACGCCATTTTATGGTGTCATTGTAGTTAGCGCCATCTATACGAGCGCTACGGGGAGTGTTGTGAGCACGCAGGTTCTGTCGGAAAGTAATGCAGGAGGAAGTAGCACGGTTAGCGGTGAGTTGGTTTAGGGAAGATGGCAAAGAGGACGTTGTCCATTCATCTGGGGAGGGCAACGCCGAAGCCGGCTTCAATCTCGACAGCTGCGTCTTCCAAGGTATAGTGGAAGATCATGGCCTCAGAGCTTGCGCAGGAGAATGCAGATAGGTTGATGGCCTGCTACTTACACGTGGTTTCAATGTGGCCCTACCTACTACCTTATCAAAACTTAGACTGTCTTCACTTCGAGGAAGCTTTCGACATAGTGCGATATCGAAGATAGTTTGAGTATGTCTGATGTAGCGCTGCTTCTTAGCTTTCGTACTTTTGGTTTTGGTAATAGATCCGGTGCTTGATTATATCCGGTGCTTGGATGGAGGGAGCATTGCCGCTTCATTAATACAACAGTCCAGCCTGTCAGAAGCTTTATAAAGCATGTTCAATACTTAAAGATCCAACTTGAATGAAGTCAAACCTGAAAACTTAGAGGCTCAATATGTGTGCAAAGCACGTAAGCTACAAAGCTGGTGGGATCTTCATGCTCAGACAAATGCAATCATGTAGCCTCAGAGCGGAATAACGTTATTGCGCAATGTCCACATGATCATGTCTCTCAGACAGGATACTTTTCCGATGCTCAACCTTTCAATGCCTTCTTTCTTTAATGAAAGTATGAACAATCATGGAGCCGTTTGAGTCCATCAACGTTAAGTGTCCAGCGTCGCCAGACGAAGAATGGTCTTTCGTCAATGTTGACGAGTTCGATAGCTTGTGTGTCTGACCTTTATAAATGTATCCACCTTTTGACACCTACTAATATGATGATTAGGGCAATCGAAATCAATAGCACGCCGTTTGACAAGTATCCTGGTAAGTGAAATGCAGTCACTGTCATCTACAGGTAATGAAAGAAGGCTCCCGAGCCGCAAAGATGTCGATCAGCCTACGAGCATGAGATCGGGAAAACCCCACTTGAACTTCTCATATTCTTCTTGATATCCAACGTGTGACTTGTGGCCCTGAGATGAATGTTCTTGGACTTTAGGCATCTAAGGACTGCTTCTTCCGTATTGTGAGCTGTCAGGACTGATCATACACCTCACAGCCAAACAACATGCCCGTTCCGTCGCCAAATACCTTGGTGTCAAGACAGGCCTCATCTACCTCATAGGCGAGCCCGAGCGAACTTACGAAGACTCAGACCTATCAGTAATCTTCCGACAACGGCGATACTTCTACTACCTATCTGGCGTCAACTACCCCGGCTGTATCCTCACCTACCATATCGAAGGCGACCTTCTGTGGCTCTTCATCCCACCACCAAAATCCATGTCGTCCGTGATATTCTACGGCCAGGTCCCTTCAATTAAGCACTTCATGGAGATTTCAGACATCGACGATGTGCTTCGGACTACGGACATCACGCAATATATCGATTTCTATGCTAAGCATGACAAGGGCCGAATATATGCTCTCCATGAGTCGCAGGTCCCGAAGATGTCAGACCACAATCCTTGGTCATACATTACGGCAACTGTGTCGTCCTCACGATTAGACGTGCGAAATCTTCAGCCGGCTATGGACAAAGCTAGATGTGTCAAGAGTGAATACGAGGTCAAGATGATTAAAAAAGCCAATCAAATAACAGCCCAAGCTCACACCAACGTCCTAAAAGGTATACACTCATTCAGGAATGAGACAGAGATCGAAGCAGTATTCACAGCTACTTGTATTGCTCATCAGGCCAAGAATCAAGCCTACGGTGTTATTGCAGGCTCAGGACCCAATGCAAGTACGCTTCATTACGAAGCGAATAAAGACCCTCTAGCAGGTAGACAAGTTGTATGTCTTGATGCTGGATGTGAGTGGAAGGACTATGCTTCTGATGTTACGAGGTCATTTCCCATTTCTGGTGAGTGGTCAAAAGAAGCGAAAGCTATCTACGACATTGTGGACAGGATGCAGCAGGAGTGTATTGATATGGTGAAGCCTGGTGTAGATTATAGGTATGTTTGAACACGACTTTCAAGGACCCTACTGAAGTCTTGTAGGAGGATGCATCTACGCGCCCATAAAGCTGCTGTGAAAGGCCTTATGGATATTGGTATGCTGCATAATGGCAGCTTCGAAGATATATATAAGTCTGGCGTATCAACTGCGTTCTTTCCTCACGGCGTAAGACACTCCAAAAGAAGTCTATCAAGGTCAATCATTGACACTTCTTGTAGTTAGGGCATTACATGGGACTCGAGGTTTGTCTCCCACACTTGTTTGACGAGTACGTCTATCTACACTATACATGAATTGACACCCCATACAGGTCCATGACATGGGTCCCCTTGGTCCGCTTCTCCAAAGCTACCCCATGCACAAACGCGGGTCACGGTCGTGGTCGCCACAATGGACTCAGAGCAGCCTATTAGCGTTCCGTTCTCTCCTTGCCTGCTCCGATGCCTTGGCAGAAGCAACATATGCCCAAACTCCTCGACCTCCAGCAATCCTTGAACGCGGAAATGTTGTCACTATCGAGCCTGGACTGCAGCTTGTTCACGTCAGAGATAATGAGACAGAAACACTTTCGAAGGATCAGCAGCATCAGTTTAGTCAATGATTCGAAGTGGGGCTCGAGGTGGACTTTGCAGGTCTTAGTTATGCATTTCCAAAAGGGGCCGTGCTTGATAAGAATTGGAAACTCAAAGGAGTGGAGACGATATATCTACTAGCTGGAGAGTCAGTTTACATGAAAAGATCATCCGAGATGTAGGACGGCACTGCAGCAGTCTGCTCCTATGCCCTGGCACTATTGGATATGGTCACTGTTGCTATGAGAGCAAAGTAAGTCAAGCTCGAAGAACAGATCCGGCCATTTGATATCTTGTCCGCGCTTGCTTTTGAATTAGGACAACAAAAGTAAAGCAGTAGCGACGATGCAAAAATAATGTTGCCTCCTTGTCCAAAATTAAGCGAGTTGCTGTTTTGGGAAAGAGCCCTTAAGAGGGCTGATCGCACGATTAACGGCGTAGGATTAAATGTAATGTCTGAAAGAACTAATACATGAAGTATTATCAAGTGGCATTAGCTTATATGTATGTCAAAAACAACACACTGTCTTTGTATTTTCCTCCTGGCTCACAACATGATCAACTTCCGCAGACTGCTCAGCCTGGCTGAAGCTGATGATAATGCATCTCCCCTGACAAGTCCTTCCAGCTCGAGCAGACGATTGCTCGAATTTACTAGACAGACGTGGGACATGAAGTATATGGGGTAGTTGATAAAAACTCCCCACTTAGAGACATGCGTGAGCCTGAATTCTCGGCTTACTTAACGAGCGGATGTCTTCTAGGGAAAGGAATGCCCCAAGCGGGACTCTGTGCACCTGTATATAGGCAATTTTGATGATGAGAGGTAAGCAATACTGACGTATTGAACAAGCTGCAAGAGAAACTGGATGGAGACGAGCACCCATGGCCATGATATTGGAGCGCATCAATAAGATGCCGAGTATTTGTGCTAAGGCGAGGTTGGAGTCTTCTGCACAGCAATGCAGATTGGTCGTCAATTTGGTGATTACATATGTACCTCAATTACAACTCAAAACCACTACGCCGCTGTTGTGCTCGCCGCGCTTGCTGCGCTAGTACCCGAAGCTGTTCCGCTTGTCGTTGCGGTATTACTCCGCTTGACAACACTAGCTTGTACGACTTGACCAGCAGAATTGAAGACGATATCGACAAGAGCGCTCAATGGGGAGTATGAAAACGTCTTCTCCACATTTCCATTTGACAGCGTTTGGGTCGCCTCCTCCGTCATGTTGTTCAGATAATTTCCGACTATCGTGCTGACTCCCCCGACTTCCTGCACAATATTGCCGAGATTGTCGACTAGAAAGTTCAACGTCGAGCCGCCTTGGGTTATACTGCCCAGAAGACCATCGACAGCACCGACTACCGCTTCTGCAAGTGTTGTGGTGGCATTCAATGCTGAGATGAGCAGCGGATTGAGATCGAGGGATTGGAAGACACGGTTGACTAGGTCCATCAGTTGAAGCTTCTCGAACCGAAGAGGTCGGATATACCTATATCCACAAGATGTCCGAGACGCACCACAAGCTCTAGCTCGGCATCGATCTCGGAAATGGTGATGTTCACTTTTTGAACGCTGAGGGAAACACCTGCGTTGATCGAGACCAATCCAGCTACCGCAGCGTTCAAATTGAGATCTGCTTGGAGCTCCTCGACGTCCAATTCGATGCGACCGACTGAGAGAGTCGGAACATTCAGGTAGACATCCGGAGCGGTATTAGTAGGAGAGTCTGAGGTGGTACCAGTACTTCCACTGCTGCTCGTCGCTGTTCCAGTGGTAGAAGAGGTAGCATCTGCAGTTGTGCTGGCTGCTGTCAGAGCTGGAGTGGCAGATGTATCTTGCGCCGTGGCCAGAGAGAGAAGCAGAACCAACGCGAAAAAGGACCTAAGAACCAAGCGCAAGGAAGTCTCCATCTTCGTTCTCTGAAGTCGTGCACGGAAAATGACAAGTCCGCTGGTCGTCTACTTCTACATACTCTTAGCGGAACACGCTCCTTTAAGAGACATCACACTATATCAGAGCGACTATAATACTCCCTTGACAATGTTGACAAGGGCTAGGGTTGAGCACCAATTCTTGGGAAATGAGGTCGATGTGAGTACAGGGAGTTTTCACCACGCTCCATTCTGCTTTCTCCTTCATCCTTGATTTAGGACGAAATCACGCTGCAAATGCAATGTTCTCTCTTCTTTAATTCGACGCTTGCTCAATTTCGCACGGGGCCGCCAGATTTACGCATCCCTGCTGTTTCAGTAACCCCACCAATCTTAAGCTTAATTATTCTCCTTCCGATATCAGCCAAGACCGTTTGCTGTATGTGCATCTTGGTGCGGTCCTCCGACGTTGAGCTCTTCTTACTAGCGCCGTTGTCATTGTAAGGTGCTTCAAACCAGTCTCTGGCGTGCCGTGTGTTCGACTTCATATCGAGTTTCCGCACTGTGTCGAAAGACCAGGATGATGAAGACCGACAGCGCATGAACATCTGCAGCGGACGAACTAGGGGGAATCACCTACCGGCATGAAGGAATAATCTAACCTTTTCAATTTCAAGTTTCCAACCATGGTACTTTGCGAAGCAAGGGTCCACCCGAGATTGCAACTGTGCTTTGTTTTTGCAAATAAAATCACCATCTCGCATCCATGATCCCTCTTCGCGCTCACTCGGTCTTGGAGCCTTCCCCTCCATCAATTATCAACGAGCTGCCTTCCCCTCTTGTTGATGTGCCTTGTCCCTCCTCCTTTATCCTCTGAAAAGAGCTGCCAGCGCTGCCACAATGTTCCCCCTTTTGCGGCTGTCCATCTGCCTCTTTGCCTTTGAACTTACTACTGCGCAGAACTCAACAGATGCTGGCTACATTGGCTACAACCTCGAATCAACTGGTTCCACCGACAACGCCTTATATGAAACCGCCAACACCAATGCCAACGTCTCTACAACCGACCCTCTGCCAGACGTCTTTCTGAATGCTTCAGTCAGCGTCGATGAGATCGATATCACGGTGACGAATCTCTCAGCTAAAGTCAACCTTGATGCGCAGGTCCTACAGCTCTTGGATTTCAATGCAGGAGTGACAGCATCGATCAATAAAGTCTCCCTCGTCATCCAGAATGTCACCGCGAAAGTCATACTTGAAGCTCGTTTAGGCAACGTGGTGGCCATGATTGGCGATGTACTGAACTCGCTCGATCTCAATCCGGTTCTTGCGACACTGGGGCAAGACGTTTCAAATATTGTCAACACTACGGCTGGTGCCCTTACAGATACAACCAGCTCCCTGAATACGCGGTCCGTCCAATTTTCCAGTAATATTCTCTACTCGATCAACGACTACAGTGGAAACACGCACACAAACAGGATCCTTTCGCAAGACGGCAGTATCATCGATCAGTTCCTCGACAATAATGGAGAAATCCATAGTCAAAATGTTGTAGGCTACTATGCTACGGACATGCAATTCAATGGATTCAATCAGACGGTGACCCATGGTGGCGAAGCAGAGAGGGAGCTCGAATATGTGTATACGCCATTTTATGGTGTCATTGTAGTTAGCGCCATCTATACGAGCGCTACGGGGAGTGTTGTGAGCACGCAGGTTCTGTCGGAAAGTAATGCAGGAGGAAGTAGCACGGTTAGCGGTGAGTTGGTTTAGGGAAGATGGCAAAGAGGACGTTGTCCATTCATCTGGGGAGGGCAACGCCGAAGCCGGCTTCAATCTCGACAGCTGCGTCTTCCAAGGTATAGTGGAAGATCATGGCCTCAGAGCTTGCGCAGGAGAATGCAGATAGGTTGATGGCCTGCTACTTACACGTGGTTTCAATGTGGCCCTACCTACTACCTTATCAAAACTTAGACTGTCTTCACTTCGAGGAAGCTTTCGACATAGTGCGATATCGAAGATAGTTTGAGTATGTCTGATGTAGCGCTGCTTCTTAGCTTTCGTACTTTTGGTTTTGGTAATAGATCCGGTGCTTGATTATATCCGGTGCTTGGATGGAGGGAGCATTGCCGCTTCATTAATACAACAGTCCAGCCTGTCAGAAGCTTTATAAAGCATGTTCAATACTTAAAGATCCAACTTGAATGAAGTCAAACCTGAAAACTTAGAGGCTCAATATGTGTGCAAAGCACGTAAGCTACAAAGCTGGTGGGATCTTCATGCTCAGACAAATGCAATCATGTAGCCTCAGAGCGGAATAACGTTATTGCGCAATGTCCACATGATCATGTCTCTCAGACAGGATACTTTTCCGATGCTCAACCTTTCAATGCCTTCTTTCTTTAATGAAAGTATGAACAATCATGGAGCCGTTTGAGTCCATCAACGTTAAGTGTCCAGCGTCGCCAGACGAAGAATGGTCTTTCGTCAATGTTGACGAGTTCGATAGCTTGTGTGTCTGACCTTTATAAATGTATCCACCTTTTGACACCTACTAATATGATGATTAGGGCAATCGAAATCAATAGCACGCCGTTTGACAAGTATCCTGGTAAGTGAAATGCAGTCACTGTCATCTACAGGTAATGAAAGAAGGCTCCCGAGCCGCAAAGATGTCGATCAGCCTACGAGCATGAGATCGGGAAAACCCCACTTGAACTTCTCATATTCTTCTTGATATCCAACGTGTGACTTGTGGCCCTGAGATGAATGTTCTTGGACTTTAGGCATCTAAGGACTGCTTCTTCCGTATTGTGAGCTGTCAGGACTGATCATACACCTCACAGCCAAACAACATGCCCGTTCCGTCGCCAAATACCTTGGTGTCAAGACAGGCCTCATCTACCTCATAGGCGAGCCCGAGCGAACTTACGAAGACTCAGACCTATCAGTAATCTTCCGACAACGGCGATACTTCTACTACCTATCTGGCGTCAACTACCCCGGCTGTATCCTCACCTACCATATCGAAGGCGACCTTCTGTGGCTCTTCATCCCACCACCAAAATCCATGTCGTCCGTGATATTCTACGGCCAGGTCCCTTCAATTAAGCACTTCATGGAGATTTCAGACATCGACGATGTGCTTCGGACTACGGACATCACGCAATATATCGATTTCTATGCTAAGCATGACAAGGGCCGAATATATGCTCTCCATGAGTCGCAGGTCCCGAAGATGTCAGACCACAATCCTTGGTCATACATTACGGCAACTGTGTCGTCCTCACGATTAGACGTGCGAAATCTTCAGCCGGCTATGGACAAAGCTAGATGTGTCAAGAGTGAATACGAGGTCAAGATGATTAAAAAAGCCAATCAAATAACAGCCCAAGCTCACACCAACGTCCTAAAAGGTATACACTCATTCAGGAATGAGACAGAGATCGAAGCAGTATTCACAGCTACTTGTATTGCTCATCAGGCCAAGAATCAAGCCTACGGTGTTATTGCAGGCTCAGGACCCAATGCAAGTACGCTTCATTACGAAGCGAATAAAGACCCTCTAGCAGGTAGACAAGTTGTATGTCTTGATGCTGGATGTGAGTGGAAGGACTATGCTTCTGATGTTACGAGGTCATTTCCCATTTCTGGTGAGTGGTCAAAAGAAGCGAAAGCTATCTACGACATTGTGGACAGGATGCAGCAGGAGTGTATTGATATGGTGAAGCCTGGTGTAGATTATAGGTATGTTTGAACACGACTTTCAAGGACCCTACTGAAGTCTTGTAGGAGGATGCATCTACGCGCCCATAAAGCTGCTGTGAAAGGCCTTATGGATATTGGTATGCTGCATAATGGCAGCTTCGAAGATATATATAAGTCTGGCGTATCAACTGCGTTCTTTCCTCACGGCGTAAGACACTCCAAAAGAAGTCTATCAAGGTCAATCATTGACACTTCTTGTAGTTAGGGCATTACATGGGACTCGAGGTTTGTCTCCCACACTTGTTTGACGAGTACGTCTATCTACACTATACATGAATTGACACCCCATACAGGTCCATGACATGGGTCCCCTTGGTCCGCTTCTCCAAAGCTACCCCATGCACAAACGCGGGTCACGGTCGTGGTCGCCACAATGGACTCAGAGCAGCCTATTAGCGTTCCGTTCTCTCCTTGCCTGCTCCGATGCCTTGGCAGAAGCAACATATGCCCAAACTCCTCGACCTCCAGCAATCCTTGAACGCGGAAATGTTGTCACTATCGAGCCTGGACTGTACGTTTGTTCATCAATCACCTGCCCTCTCATCTTTTCGGAACACCAAAAGCTGACAAGAGATAGCTATTTTCCTATATACCCTCTCCGCGCCTATTACCTGCGCGACCCCATCTTCAGCAAATACATCAATGTCTCTGTTCTCAACCATTACTGGGCCGTTGGGGGCATCCGGATCGAAGACGACTTCCTTGTCACTGAAGATGGGTACGAGAATTTGACTACGACGCCGAAGGGAGAGGAGATGTTGAAGATAATCAGGGAGGGGTGGAGGAAGAGAAAAGAAGGGATGGGAAAGCAGTAGACAAAGGATTAGGAGATGGCTTTGGTAAATCATGATGGAATGGGGGAAGACGACGGGTGAGATAATTCATGGTTGTTTTGCTATTGTAATTGAGCGTCGGCACTGCTCTTGCTCAACATATACTTTTCTACTATGCTCTATGGCCTCTAAAAACAGATGATTGCTCGCTAAACGCCGCGATATGCCAGTATGAGTCTTCATATAAGCAGATACGCCATAAACTCCATTCCAATAGAGTACAAGCCATTAATGCAACCCCAATGACCCCGCCTCCAAGATCTATCTCGCAATATCCCTCCATCAAATACCAAGTTCAACCCTGGAAACTTCCCCTCCCTCCTGCACCGCGTCCCAGAAGTCCGGCAGCACTAGCAACACTACTAGCTGTGCTCGAGAAGTCGTAGAAATCATCCATCGGTCCCATACCTGGCATCATATGTCCTCCTAAGCCAACCGATGCAGCGCCTTTTTTTGGTCCACCTTTGACTTCAAGGTCGTTGGCTAATATATTCATGTGTAGGATACGACGACGTGCTTCTTTTTCGTAATCTTTCGCTGTGGATAGAGCTTCGGCGTGGAGAGTGGTGCGGGTAGGAGGAGGGAGTGAGGTGAGAAGCTTGTAGAATATTAGTACATATTCGAGGTGTGGATGCGGGATGCGGGGCACATACTCGGTTCTGGGTATCGATCCGAGCCTCTAATTCACCTCGTTGAATCATCTGTACTAGCTCCTTCTCGATAGTCTTTCCTGGCGCAGCAAATTGCTCATTTAGACTATCTAGCGTGACACACGAGAATGGGATGAAATACTGAACGATGCTCTTGCTTCGGATCAAGTGATACAGCGTATCGATATGCCGATGAAGGTGAATGTCAAGCAGGTAATCAGTGCGGTATGATTCGAGAATGCTTAGACACGCTGAATATCGACTGTTGACAAAGAATGTGATAGCGCGACGGATATGGGGTTCGAGTTCCAGATATGTGCGGAAACTAGAATTTTCGAGGACTTTGGTCTGCATCTCGTTGCGATTCATGGTTGCGAGTGCGCAGAGACCACCATATGTAGCAATATCATTCGGACTCATGATCGTGTTCGCGCTTGCGCCCATGCCAGGATCTGTGTTGAGGAAGATCATTGCTGCCCCGCAGTAGTCGTCTGAATCCATGTGGGCCAGTCCATCAGCAGCTGCAAGATATGGTTGTATCGTCTTCTCGTCTTCGTCACTTGTATTGATCACACTCTTGATCTTCTGGACGTTTGAGCTCACAGCGATCCAGTTCTTCTGCTCGACTGCTACTTCGATGAGGTGTTTACTGACTTCGACAATGTGTTTGGAAAGGCTGACGTCTTGTCGCATGCGACTAAAAGCTTCGAAAGCTGCGGGTAAGTTGCCGATGCTGTGAAAGTATTTACCAAGATCTTCATTGCCCATCTGAATGCTTGTCAGCTATGTGCACGTGTTTTACCGTTGCAATGGATGTACCCGAATGCTCTCTTTGATCAGGTTGTTCTTATAGCCTTTCAGTTGCGCTTCCAAACGAAGGCCTTCCGCTGTATTTGCATGTTCCATCTGATTCACCCATGCGTAGTCTTGGACTGCTTCCGCATCGTTCGGAGCCACTTGTTGAAAATGATTGGCAGCGTCCACGTATCTCTTCACATCACGTCCTTTCTTTGCATCTATGACAGCAGCTTTGATGGATTCGAATCCAAGGAAGGTAGAGGTCGTCCCGATGTGTATCAATCTGTCATATCTTGTCCGCCCTGATGGTAGGCTTCGGTTAATACCATGCCTTGAGCTTCAACAGTTGTAACATACCTCGATAGTTTTGTAAGTAGGTCTCGAGGTCCATCTTTGGTGGATCTACTTCATGTCAGACTGGGGAAGAAGCTTGTCGCGCGATCACGGACCTGTGACAACTACAATGCTCTTCTTCCGACTTTGAGTCGGCGAGGTTGGAGAGGTAAGGCCAGCCATGATGCGATCTTGAGGGAGGGTGCTATGCTGGAGGTTTAACGGAAGGTAGCTCTGCTCCCAAAAGGTATGGCGGGGTGGTAGTCGGACTGTTCGGCCCGACTTTCGGCATGCGGTTAATAAGCGCGCTAGGTTCTATGCACGGTATATCCTTCATACAAGTCTATACCTTAGTCTCAGAAGCACCAAGACTTATTGTGACATCACAATGGCTCTTGTTGCACCATTGGTTACAGGCAATGGCTGGGCTTATGGTCTGGACTGTAGGTTCACGTTCTAGTCTTGCAAGTTATGATGTACGTCTCCTTCCGAACGCCATTGTGCAAACCCACAAGATCGTAAGCGAGGGTATCATGATTCGATACTCTTTCTGTTTTTCCTTCCTGCCATTGTTCGCCTTTGCCCGTCTTCGAACACCAAGACTCCCATGGCCTATCCCAAGCCGGCTCACCATACTGCCTCTCCTTGCTCAACCGCATTCGAGCGCCCAAGCCTTTCATGCTCGTACGCCAATACTTCACTATCCTCTACCATCCTAATGACAAACCTTCAAATTCATAAGCACCGTGTGTACACCCATAGTGTTCTGTATTGGTGTACACTAATCCGGGCTCCTTTCCAAGCGCTGACTTGAGGATGTTCATCTCTGGCTTGGAGGAGACAGCGACAGATAGTTGCTCTTCCAACCTTCTCCTTCCCATGTCATGCACTTCGTGTCGTCCGATGCTCAGATCACTCGTCTGACACTTGGAAAAAAATCTCGACTTGCCAGAATGAGCGAATGAATCTGGCAGTCGATACACTGTCCCACAACCCCTCTCGTCGAGGATAGCAGGTGATAAGATCCAGGGCCTCATGACGCAATCGGGGTATGACACTCAATACAAACATAATAGAGGGGTCCGAGGATGGAGGCGTCGGTGTTGAAGGCTGGACTAAGTTCATCGAGGATGAAGAGAAGAAGGCAGTACCGTCGCTAGGGGTGGGAGAAGAAGTGATGAGAGAGAGTGACAAAGTGTGATAATCGTTTAGTAGTCGCTGATAGACGTTCAAATTGACTGGCGTCTAGTGATGAATGATGGTTGAGTAAGGCGCTGGGAAGAGGCGATGAGGATCCCATGATGATATAGCAATGCTGTTGCCTAAAGGTGGAGATGTTGACTTGTGAGGCGCGCTGTTTGGGTGTGTTTATTGCGATCTTGCATTTGTTTGATTAGAGAGGAAACCAGAAGTGTGTTCCGTGTCTGGGATGGCACTGCCGCTGGTCGATCTGTTCATTCTCATCGCGTGGAAACAGAGTGATATTTTGATTCTCCTATGTGTAAGAATCAGTAGGAGTGGCGTGACACCACTCGTAGTTGCCTGCTACGGGAGCAGTGGGAGTGTCTACGCTTGTAAGTACGAGCATGATCAAGGGCTGGAAAGCTTGCATTGATGACACAGATGCCAGAGCCCATCTTGGTCTCGGAAGAGTTCCTTGGGAGCAATCATGAACTTCGTAGGCGGGTGAGAAGTGTACTTGAGGTATCAAGGCTTTGGAATAGTCTCCAGATATGGGTGAATCCATAGGATCGCCATCATCGAAGCTTGAAATGCTGGCTATAGCTGGCATACATGCATCATTTACCTGAATTAGTGCAAAAAAAAGAAACAACATTACAATGACAGACGTCAACGCGGAATAGGGTCAGCAGTGAAAGTCACGAAGACAAGCACTGACAGAGTACAAAAGTGTCTTGACCAGAGACTTCAACGTATTGTAGTCTCGATCACTCTCATCATCGTGCAGCTTTCTCGAAAAGTCCAACCCCTACCTTCGATATTTAGACTGGAAAAGCTTCCGGCCCTTTTAGACAGGCATGTGGTTAGAGGCAAGTAGGCAAAGGTGAGGCTCACAGAAATATTGCAAGGTTGATGACCATTTCAGCTTACATAAATTTGTTTGTA
>Ga0115846_100092_pt1 | contig 36325 bp, 47 predicted proteins | sample InSIn5gowninarea_2_FD_83860 | JGI IMG/M metagenome (GOLD analysis project Ga0115846, IMG submission 83860) | reverse complement strand
CTGCGATATTCCAGCTCCAAGGACTTCATCAAGCCGCCTGTAAGTTCGAAGAAAGAAGCTGGACACGCAAGTTGCTTTTTGACAATCTTCAATAGATTTGCGTTCGTCGAGTATGAGAATAGACGCGATGCCGACGATGCTTACCACGAGATGCACAACAAGCGTATTGGACGCGATGATCAACTAAAGATTGAGGTAGGACATAACCACGAAGGTCTGTTACGAAGGGAGATACTGACATGATGATATAGTGGGCACGCACACCTCCATCCAAGTCGTGGCGCTTTGACGATGGCCGTGATCCACGCGACTCCCGTGACTCCCGCGACTCTCGAGACACTCGCCGTCGTTCTCCTCGCCGCCGATCCCGTTCTCCTCCTCCTCGTGCTCGCGACTACTCACCTCGTCGCGAACGTGATGACCGTCGAGAGAGAGACTACGATCGTGAGGAACGCCGCCGTACAAGAAGCCCTGATGTTCGTGATCGAGACATGAAAGATGTGAAGGACGACAGAGACGACAGGGATGAGAGAGACCGTGACGATGACCGAGCGCCACCGCCACACGAGAACGGGCATGAGAATGGGCATGAAGAGGACGTTGATGACAGAAAAGGTACGTTCGTCTGTGAGATATAGTGTGAATGGAGACTAAAATACATACGCAGAATCTCTGCGTCCCATTGAGGATGAGCTCGACACTGCCGAGTAAGGACTGCATGAGCAGTGAAAGCAGCCCATTCGAAATGTGCAAAGTGTACCAAATGAAAATATTGACAGTCACAAGAAGTCCCTTGGCAGAGTGGCATAGGAAGTGACAGGCTTTTGCAGGAACGGTAGTTGAATACCCACATCAACAGTGCTGAACAGGGTTTGCTGGGTTTGGAGCTGATGACCCTGACTGGCATGCCACGACAGCAAGGACAGCAAGAGGATCACCTTTGTTGAGACATGAGTAATAGAGTTGCAGCATAAAACAGGCATGTAACGGGAATTCAAAAATACACTTGTGATAATCAAACACAAAAATCAATATTCTATGCTCCAAAACTATTATTTTGAGTCTGCTATATTGCCTCTTTTGAGTGGTTGCTCCAATGATACCTTCAACTATCTCCCTACTCGCGGATGTGCATAGATCCACAGCTGCTGCTGCATACCAAATAATGATACTCATCGTGCTGTAGCAGTTTGTTCTGGGCTGTCTATAGGGAGACCGCGAAAATGACATGCTGTATAGCCTCGAGAAGTCTTACGTTAGTTGCTCAAGGCTCTCAATCCGGTACTGCGCCATCTATCTCCTGTCTCCCAGCTCTGTGATCTGCTGCGGCACGATGATGCGTCGACTCCTCGAGGCCGGAAGTATAGCAGTAATGTTGCGGCTTTAGAACTCTTCAATCATTCAATCAACATCATCATCCTGAAAACGATGCTGCTCCTCCTTCTTTTGTCCCTTCACCTCCTTGTGAGAATCATTAGCACCACTTCCCTCCACCCTCTTCGAAATCTTCCCATCCTCCCTCACAGCCTCCGCCAACTCCTCCCCAAACAACAAACTAAACACAACCACAAAATACACCTCCTCCGTCTCCCGATTCTTAAACACATACCGCAACCGATGCGTCTTGTCATCAATATACTTCATCACATTCAAACTGAAACCCGGCAATTTCAGCGAAAACTGACTGAAATCAAGATATCCATTGTGGAAATCCGCGCTGTATTCGCGCCCCGCTTCGAAAATGAAAGCGTCGCGGTTGGTTGGCGTAAGCGCCCATTTGCGACGTGCCGGGCCGGTGGACGGCATGTTGTGCGATGTGCGGATGGTGTCGCCGGTGCCGGTGCTGCCTTCTTCGATGGTGTGGGTGGGGTTTATGCTGGGTTCTGCTGCGGTGGCAGTGGTGGTTTTTTCGCCGATGAAGAAGGAGAACCAGCAGGATAGTGAGGGACCGTAGAGCCAGGGTTCGTCGGCGTAGGCGTCGCATTCGAGGCCCGGATCGACGAAGCGTTTGACGATGCTTATTGCTGTGTTGGTGCCGGGAGGGAGGCGGTCGCGGATGGGTTGGGGGAAGTCGTTGCCCCAGACTGTGTGGGTGGCTGGGAGGTCGCGTTTGGGGATGAAGGAGAAGGAGCTTGACTAGAGGTCGGAGGTGTGGTTGGGATCGGTGAAGTAGGGGTGGGTTGAGGGGCAGGTGCGGGGTAGACCTGGTGGTGGAGAGTGAGGGTGGTTAGTATGGAGGTTGAGGATGGCGGGAGGAGTATACATGACATACCTGCAAAATCTTTTATTCGGACTAGGACTTTGACGCTCATGAATTCATTCTCGAAAGCGCAGGCGGTGTCTTCGTTGACCCTGACGAGCTTGTGTGTATCACGGTCGTAGGAAGGACCGGCTGTTACCTCGAGGAGATACTTCTCCGTGGTCGTGCTGTCATTGCTACCTGTAGATGTGTTTCGAGTATGAGATGATGCTTCTTCGGTGGTGGGTGAGCCTATGAGACTATGCTTGATAGTAGAGCCGACCTGCATGATCCTCTTGAAATGTGAGTGCTGAGGTTGTTTGCGGCGATGGTGTGTTGGCGATGGGGAATCATGATGTTGTAACAACATTTCAAGAACTCGAGGACGTCACTCAGCGGAGATGAAGTCCGTTAGAAAGAGACAGTGGAGACGGTGGAGACGGGACGACGGCAATCAATCAATCAAGCTTCTAAGCTTCTTTGCTTGTGCTGACGAAAGCTGGGAAGATGATGCTGCTGTATGTAGTCTACAGTGAGTACGGTATGAGGAGGTCGCCAGCTACTCATAACATTGTTCTCGACTGCAGAAAGAAGCACCATGGCGTACAGGTGTTATTGGCTGCGTTGGCATCTGTCGTACCTGCTTACGCACGCTTTTGCGTGTCAAGTTCACCTTCCAACGTGCAGCAAGGTGATCATGACCATTGAAAAACAGCTCATGAGAGACGAAGATTCGACGCGCAGCTTAACGAAACGCTATACAGCATTCGTTGGAGGAAGGAGGGAGGACAGAGTAATGAAATCTCTAGGTCATGCAAGCTTCATCATATCGACTTTCCACAGTCTGTCTTTCTATTTCTGGGTATTATAAGTACAGTTCGAGAATAAAACACGGGCTCCCTTTTGCTCCTTTGTACATATCACAACATTCCTGAGAAAGTGACCATCCGTACCCAACCATTAAGACCCCTTGTTCGTTAGTAAATCGATCACTCCCTGACTCTTCACCTTCGCAACCTAGTGCTCAGCCTTGAATGGCATCTCGCTTGTTCGGATACCCTTCATCGATTTGAAGTATTGTGCACCATCGACAAGTCTTCGCTCGGTGTTGGAACGGCTGTTAACGAAATCTGGGTACTTCAATGTGAGTTCCACTGCACCGTTGACGACGTGGTCAGCAGCCTCAACACCCTGCATGAAGGAGTGGTCCTGGTTTCCAACCTCGTATTTCCAGGCACCGAAACGTCCACGAGAGTAGATATCCTTTGCCTCGAGCTTGGGCATCATCTTGGCTAATGCACCGTCACGCTCGAGGGCGGGAGTGGGGTAACCGTGGTCGAAGCGGCGGTGGTATGTGGTGACAATTTCGTCGCTGGCATTGATCATCTCCGTATTGATGAGACCTTGAATACATTCGGCAAGCATGGTGTCGTTGTTAACGGGCTTCATGCTGGACTCTGAAACCTCGAGCATGATGGACCAGTATGGACCAGGCTTCTCTTCAGTGCTGCTTGGCTTGCTACCGTCTGCGAGTTGCAGTGTCTTGAGCTTGACATCATCTGCGGGCGAGTTGAAAGGAGAGTAGTTGGAGAAGATGGTGGCGCGGTAGAAGGGGCAGTCATTCTCAGGGAAGTACAGCCAGCACTTGTCACCAATACGCTCGGGACGGCTTCCTCGAATACCAACACCAATGACGTGTGTGCTAGAGTAGAAGAGGTCCTTGCTGTGGTCAATAAGCTCCTTATCACCGATGTGCTCAACGAGAGCATCCAAAGCCATGGTGCTGATAAGCTTGTCGTACTTGATGGTGGTACCATCCTTGAGCTCTACGCTCTTGGCATCAGCGTCGACATTGACGACGGTTCCTTGTGAGCCGAAGCGGGTGTTTTCCTTCCTCAGTGTCTTTGCAACAGCAATCCAGATACCACCAGTACCGTCACGAGCAGGGAAGCGGAAAGTAGCGTTAGGACCCCAGTTACCAGCAGTCTTGTTGAGAACAACATTCTTGACGACAGTCTTGACATCAGGAGCAGCGACACGCTCGCCGAGCCACTGACATTGCATCTTGATGATTGTTAGCGTCCGCTGGAAGTCGAGTTGTTTCGCATTTACATACCTTTGTAGTAGGAACAGCCCAAACCTTGTAGTTGTAAGGACGCATGAACAGGTCGGCAATACCAACACCCATATTCCTCACAATCCACTCGTCGAAGTCCTTGGGCTTCCCCTGCGCCACACGGTGCTCCAAAGCAGCGTCAATCAGACCGTCCAAGCACTTTGTCTGGTCCTCCTTGGGAAGCATGGAGATGTTGTTCTGGAATGGGTAGGGAACCCAGTTGTTCTTGCAGCGGACATATGAGATACGTTGATGCGTGTACCAGTCGGTCTCGTTGGGAAGAGCCTCGTCAATGCAGTCGTCGAAGTATTTGTAGTGGGAGAAGATGACATGCCCGCCGACATCGTAGAGCTTGAGAGATGATTAGATGTTGCGTTTGGTGGATTGGAATTGGAGAATCATACGAAGCCTTCGGGAGTAGTGTCTGTGGAAGCAAGACCACCGGGAGTCTCGTTGGAGTCGATAATCATCCACGAAGGGCCGTCCTAGACCAATTATATTAGCACAGACTCCAGCTAGCATAATCTTGCCATTACTGACAATCTGCTGGAGACGCTTGGCAGCTCCGAGACCAGTAGGACCAGCGCCAATGACGAGAACGTCGACGTTACTGTTGCATTGTCAGCGCAATTAGTCTTTTCGTAAAAAAGTACAGAGGCGGGGTGGCGCACATTGTTTTGCCTGACATTGTCGCAACTCAGTTATGAGGGATAGTCGATGCGAAAGGAGCGACAGAAGTAAATATAGCTAAAGAAGCGACCTTTGCAAAAGATTGTGCAGAGGAAGAAGATGGTTGAAGGGAAAGGCAAGTACAAAGGTATTAGATAAACTTGACAAGTTTGTTGACGAAGCTGTTAGTCCATCTTAACATTGGAGGCGAACTAGCCCGCCCCTTGACCCTGAATCGTTTCGGTCTCACCCAACGCAAACCTGCCATCTACATCTTCTCCACCCGCTTTGCCTGGAGAAGCCGCGAGTCTGCAAGTCTGGCCAATAATGCTGTCGTCTTTGATTCTCTGATCTATTTGACTTGCTCTTCCGCCACCACCCGGCTGAAGGTGCTGCATGAAATCCTACCATAAGCAAACGCAATTCTCAGCTCCGTCTTCAGCCCTCGAATCCTCCAACTGATACCATGCAAGACGTTGACTACCGATAGCATACCCGCCACGTGCTCCACAGACTAACTGGTACAATACTCTAGGTTATAAGTTGGCATGGTGAATGAAACAGGGATGATTGAACGGGTATATAGACATTTTCCCAAGGAAGCAGACCTCGAGGACGTCATGAGTAAAAAATGCTCGGCTCCTGAAACAAGCACGATACAGTTGATACTATTCTTGTCAATAACGTTGCCCAACTCTCTTTTCTACAGCGGTCGTGTTTCGAGTGGGATTATGCTCAACCTTTCATGGTTACACGACATAGACTAAGCTCAACAAGCACGAGCAAGGCTGGCAAAGCAGTCTACTGCAAGTACGGGCGGGTTGTACATGTATGGCTTGCAAGCACTAGTAGCTGTAAAGGACTACGCATTGAAGGAATATTTGTTGAAATGAGCCCACATGACTCGAGGAAAAAAGGGGGCCCGTAGTTTGGCTCAGTCCCAGTTTGTTTCAGTTGTGCCTTTGACTTTCTTCTGTTCGATTGCAACCACCAGCTCAGTCGACTTCGCGGCCTGCCTTGTCCTCGCACTGCCTCCCTTTTTCCTAGTCGAACGCGGCTACTGCAATTGTCGCCTTAACCTACACTCCTGCACGACAAAACTAACCAGCCTTTGCGCAATCATACACCACATCAACACCATACGCAATGGCCTCCGATGAGAAGGTTCGCACCTCGGGCGAAGTCCTGCGCGCCGAAGCTTCAGTTCCAGTCCTCCCTGTTGTAAATCCAGCTGTCGAAAAGCCCTCACCAGCGCAGGGAGGCGTACACCCTGCCGTCTATATCGCGTAATTGCTACCTCCAATATCTTGGCTCCGTACATACAATACAGACACTAACTAGATCCTAGCGTCTGGATCTCCCTTAGCTCGAGTGTTATTCTATTCAACAAATGGATCCTGGACACAGCTGGTTTCAGTAAGTCACCTTAGTCAGCCATATAAACAAGGACAGAGCTAACTGCTTATCTACAGAGTTCCGTACGTTCGATTCCACGCGAAAGATCCTCCCGGTTGGACAATACTGATCAGGACTAGCTATCTTCCTTACAACATGGCATTTGGCTTTCGCAACACTCATGACACAGTTGATGGCTCGATTCACCAACAAACTCGACTCGAGACACTCGGTTCCAATGACTGGCCGTGTCTACCTTCGCGCTATTGTTCCAATTGGCTTGTTCTTCAGTTTGAGCTTGATCTTTGGCAACTTGACATACCTATATCTCAGTGTCTCCTTCATTCAGATGCTCAAGGTTAGCAAAGAGGAATCTTTTATTGGCAAGCTTTAGCCAAACTAACCAGCTATGTAGGCCACGACTCCTGTCGCAGTCCTCCTCACTAGTTGGATCTTCGGACTCACACCTCCCAATCTCAGGACTCTCGGAAATGTCTCTTTTATCGTCATTGGTGTCATCATCGCTTCCGCTGGTGAGCTCAAGTTCGTCCTCATTGGAGTCATTTTCCAACTCTTTGGAATCATGTTCGAGGCTATCCGCTTGACTATGGTGCAACGTCTGCTCAGCTCTGCAGAGTTCAAGATGGATCCCTTGGTTTCTCTTTACTACTTCGCTCCTGCTTGCGCTGTCATGAACGGCATCGTTGCGCTCGTTGTGGAGATCCCCAGGATGACCATGGCAGACCTCTACAAGGTCGGCTTTTTGGTTCTACTCGCCAATGCTATGGTCGCATTCCTCCTCAACGTCTCTGTTGTTCTTTTGGTGAGCTTGACTTGGTGATATACACAAACATGCAGTAATGCTAACCTCCGCAGATTGGCCGTACTAATGCAGTTGTTCTCACCCTTTCCGGTGTATTGAAGGACATTCTCCTCGTTTTCGCATCCATGATCATCTTCCGCGACCCCGTTGCTCCTCTCCAGTTCTTCGGGTACAGCATTGCGCTCGGCGGTCTCGTCTACTACAAGTTAGGTGGTGAAAAACTCAAGGAATACTTTGGCGGATTCGGCAAACAATGGACTGCCTACAGCTCAAGACACCCAGCAATGTCCAAGTTCGTCATCTTCGGTATGGCTCTCTTCGTCATCCTCGTAATCATGGGCGGTCTGTTCCCATATGTGCCCCCAGAGTACTCGCAATCCGCTGTTGCTAAGGTCTCGAATGCCTTTGGTGGCTTTGGCAGCAACACTGGAGTATGAAGAACGCTCAGGAACAATTGAAACTATTTGATCTATCTACTTTTAAGGGAATCTGTAAAAGACTTGGCTGGATAGTGGGAGGGTTGTTCATAATACATGAAGACGATATCAGGACATGAAGGGAAACAACAGGACTACTCGTATTGTCGGCGCAACATCAAAGAAGGGCTATAGACGGCGTTTTGAAAGGATTGTAATTCTAGACAGTGAACAAAACTTTACCTTTACCTTAGGTTTGGTTGATTTACCGTGTAATCGACAAAAACCGTTTCATACAACTGTACCTTTTTTTTGCCCTCGAACAAGATGACGAGTTTGGAGCACACATGAGACGACAATCTTATGTCTTTTGGCTTGCTGTCTGTTCATATCGCCCGACCAGGCCCTCTGCTGTTTGTCACTAAGCTCCAGCTCCGATATAAGTTTCGTCTTCCTTCCACAGGATTCTCCGCTGTCGTCAGATCACCCTTGCAAAGAATATCAGGAAGTCACGACTCATCACCACTCTCCCATCGCAAACCATTTCATACGTCTAATCCTTACCGCACCTCCTTCAAACCTACCGAACATAGTCTGAGTCGCCATAATATATCCTACACCGCTGCGTTTGTACCACCTCGGACGCTGTCCGTCCTACAAACCAAATTGCAACACACCCTCGCACCAAGCGAACCTCCCACGATGCCATCCACGCGTTCGTCCAAGCGTAAGCAGGAGAATGATGTATCACAGACCGCAAAACGACGCAAGCCGGAACCTGCAGTACTGAAAGATGACCAAGATGAGATGTCAATAGATGGTGATCAATCTCCAAAAGCACTCAACGGAGCCGAATCAGACAGTGAGGAAGAAGTTCAGATTAGCGGCAAGATAGCGGCCGTGGCGGAGACGAGAGAATGGCAGGCTACAATCGAGAGGGTTGTTAGCACTGCTGTCTCAATAGTAAGATGTGCCCTCAAGCACACAAGGAGAGGAAGAATTGCTGACGCAGTGTAGCACTTCTGCCAAACATGTTCTTTCGACACGGATCCGGCCATGTCTAGTGAGGCAACTGGATTTGTCGTCGATGCTGAGAAGGGTTACATTATGACCAATCGACACGTTGTTGGCGCTGGACCATTCTGGGGATATTGTATCTTCGACAACCATGAAGAGGTATGTGCTGGGAATACACGTAAGAGTAGAAATCTAGACTAAATACCGGCAGTGCGACGTCTTTCCTGTATATCGCGATCCAGTACACGACTTTGGTATCCTCCGCTTCGATCCAAAAGCAATAAAATACATGAAGCTCAACGCTCTCACTCTCCGGCCAGACCTTGCAAAAGTGGGATCGGAAATCAGAGTTGTTGGTAACGATGCCGGAGAGAAGCTCAGTATCCTTTCTGGTGTCATCAGTCGTCTTGATCGCAATGCACCAGAATATGGAGAGGGCTACAGCGATTTCAATACACAATATATTCAGGCTTCTGCTGCTGCAAGTGGCGGAAGTTCAGGCAGTCCTGTAGTTGACATTGACGGCTACGCTGTTGCGTTGCAAGCTGGAGGTCGTGCGGATGGCGCTGCAACAGATTATTTCTTACCACTTGATCGACCTCTCAGGGCATTGAAGTGCATACAAGAAGGCAAACCTGTGGCTCGCGGGACGATTCAGACACAATGGCTTATCAAGCCATTTGACGAGTGTCGAAGGCTTGGTCTATCAACTGAGTGGGAGGCAGCAATGCGAAAGGAGTTCCCTAAGGAGACTGGTCTTCTCGTTGCAGAACTGATATTGCCAGAAGGTCCTGGACATAACAAGATCGAGGAGGGTGATGTGCTCATAAAAGTCAACGGCAACCTTCTTACCAAGTTCACACTGCTCGATGCTATCCTGGATGATGGCGTGGGTCAGAAAGTCCAACTTTTAGTGCAACGAGGAGGAAATGATGTAGAGGTTGAAATAGATGTCGGCAACCTTCATGACATCACCCCAGATCGTTTTGTGTCTGTTGCAGGAGGGTCTTTCCATGATTTGTCGTATCAGCAGGCTCGGCTTTATGGTGTAGCATGCAAGGGTGTTTATGTCTGCGAAGCTTCAGGTTCCTTCAGGTTCGAGGGTGCAGAAGCAGGGTGGATAATTGACTCTGTTGACAACAAGCCAACACCCAACCTTGACACGTTCGTGGAGGTCATGCAAAGTGTGCCGGATCGCACCCGTGTCATCGTGAGCTACAAACACCTTCGTGATCTACACACACAGCACACTAGTGTCGTTCTTGTTGATCGACATTGGAGCAAGAAAATCAGACTAGCAGTCCGAAACGATGAAACAGGATTATGGGACTTTTCTGACTTGGGAAGTCCATTGCCAACTCCTGCACCAGTAGCACGTTCGGCCAATTTCATCAGCTTAGAAGGCACGCAGTATCCACAAGCAGCAGAGATTATCCGCAGCTTTGTGAGAGTCACTGTTTCGTTGCCGGTCAAGTTGGACGGGTTCCCGCGAACAAGGAAGAATGGACACGGTCTTGTGATCGATGCAGAGAAAGGTCTTGTCATTGTCTCGAGAGCTACATTACCTTACGACCTTTGCGACGTCTCTGTACACGTTGCTGAGTCGATTATTGTCGATGCCAAGGTCATATTCTTACATCCACTTCAGAACTACGCCATCATAAAGTACGATGCATCGCTTGTCAAAGCTCCCATCAAGAGCGCAAGGTTGGGAACGGAGACTATCAAGCAAGGATCAAGTACCATCTTCTTCGGCTTCAACCAGAACATGAGACCTGTTATTGCAAAGACATCAGTGACTGATATCACAACTGTTGGTATACCAGCTTCAGCAACTACTCCCAGATACAGAGCTATCAACTTGGATGCCGTCACAGTAGACACAAGTCTCGCTGCTCAGTGTGGAACTGGAGTCTTGTTGACCGAAGATGGCACAGTACAAGCACTATGGTTGACATATCTCGGAGAACGTAACTCTCACAACAACAAAGACGTAGAATATCATCTCGGTCTCGCAACTCCTATGCTCCTTCCAGTACTTGGCCAGATTCAGGAAGGAGTGATGCCTCAACTGCGTATCCTCAATGTCGAAACTAGCACCACGACAATGAGTCAAGGTAAGTCAACTTATATCCCCATCACCTCAAAGCTGCCGGACTAACAATCTTTACAGCACGCATCATGGGTCTCTCTGACACCTGGATCCAGCGCGTCGAGACCGAAGATCCCGAACGGCACCAGCTATTTATCGTGCGCAAGGTCGACTCTGGCCATCACGACGGCCTGAAAGAGGCAGACATCATTCTAACCATCAACGACAAGCTAGCCACCCGCGTCTCCGATCTCGACTTAATGTACTCGCACGCGAGCCTCGATGTCGTCGTGCTGCGCAAACGCGAAGAAGTGCGCATCGCCATCGCCACCGTCCCTACCAACGAACTCGAAACAGACCGCTGCGTCATCTTCTGCGGCGCCGTTCTGCAACCACCCCATCATGCCGTGCGCCAGCAAATCAGCAAACTCCACAGCGGTGTCTACATCTCAGGCAGGTTGCGTGGTAGCCCAGCATACATGTACGGCCTTGCGCCGACGAATTTCATCACACATGTCAATGCTGTACCTACACCCGACCTGACGAGTTTCGTGACAGAAGTCAACAAGATTCCGGATAATACGTATTTTAGACTCAAGGTCAAGACGTTTGATAATGTGCCGTGGGTTGCGACGTTGAAGAAGAATGAACATTATTTCCCGACGATTGAGTTTGAGAAGAGGAAGGATATGAGCTCGATGGGTGGTGAGGAGGGGTGGAGAAGGGTTACGTATGATGAGGATGGTATGGGGAAGAAGCATGAGGGTGCGGAGCCATTTGAGGGTGAGGTTGTGGATCAGGGAATTGGTGTTGAAGATGTGGAGCGTGCGTGAATGATGATGAATTGCTTACGATGAGACTGTTGACGATATTGCTTTCTTTACGATAGATATTACGCAGAGAAAAATCCGTACTGCAAAGAGGGTTACAATAGTAGTCTGCCAGGCTGCTTTTTTAAAGCATGAAAATTTGCAGATAGATTACAGCATATGTCTAAAAGAGTGCCTTTCAATGTGTAGCGCTCTGCCGATGAAAACTTGTAAAACGATTGAGCGCAGCGAAGCCTTGCGCAGCTCAACTGCTGGTTGCGAAGAACGGTCGCCATCATAAGGAATGAGGATGTGACAAATGTGGAAACATCTGCTTCTGATGATGAACACTTTGATGCACTTCCATGTAACCATATTCTTACAGCAGTCAAAGAGTAAGCCTTGACCGATTGTAGTCACCCGAGGCCTGATGTGAAAAGACAAAAATTGAGTTTTACAGGTCTATCCAATGCTTAATGCCTTCTTCTTAGAACCTAATAAAAGCGATGCAAAGAAGAAAATGTATGATGTAAACATGAAGAGTTGTTGCTATTGGTAGTATAAAGCTTGCGGCTTTACACGTTCGCCCCATACAAACGAGGAGATGGCACAGCTTTGCCAATCGTGATAGAAAAGAGGATTTGCCACCGATTGGATCTTTACAGCAAAAAAGACGCAAAAGTTATGCTTCAATGCTGATATATTCAAATTGTCGTGAAAACTGTAGCTATATATCATAAGGTTATAGCTTGTAACATCGTCTGGATGTCATGGCTGAAGAAGATGCAACTGTCTGTTCCTCTCATTTCGCAATGTTTGGCAAGTGCTACGTATTATCAGTCTTGTACCCTCAAGATCGGACCAGCCAATCCATACCCATACCTTCCTGGAACCGGGCCATTTAAGACCTGTTCGTGCTGTATGAACATACTTAGGTCGTGGTGAAGGTGTCTTGGATCACTCTTCAACTGATTCATGAAGCCTGATTCATCAAGCCGCTCTCGGGCACCCACTACGGAGCAGCCTGGTTCTTCGGCTCTTCTTCGCTCCTCTTGAACTGTTGCTTGACCTGTTTAGCAAGCATCTCGGTTGCATCAGCACCAGGAGCCACAAGCCTTCTATCATCTGCCTCTGTCAGCACGCGGGTGGCGCCAATTCTGCGTCTCTTGACAATCCAGCTCGCCCCACCTTCCTCTTCTTCGAGTCTTCGACTTGTCTGGCAGGCAATTTCGCTCCTTCTTTTTTGCTGCCGAGCGGTGATCATATATTCTCGACTGCTCTCTTCTGCGGATGCAGAAATCACCCATCCCTCCTAGTCCATCCAATAAACAGTCCCACATCCTGTTGGTGCAATTTAATGCAAGTCAGTCGATTATACACAGACAGAATATCGGTGACCTAGTCAGCAGGGAGAACTTGCCTTGATCACCGCTGAAGGCACACCCATCTTCTGCACACCCATAGGCAGATTCCCACCCGCATCCGATGCCGTCGCCATCATCCATTGAATCTTCTTCGCATCACTACCTTTGTCTTCATCCAGCATAACACGTTCAACGCTAACATACCGTCCCATAGTCACGTTAGCGCGCTTCTTCGCCGAATCGCTATATTTGCGGTTGCGGCCGCTGGAGTAGAGACTATGCGGGAAAGAGGCCAGGTTTATCGGGATTTGTGCGACTATGAAGCCGAGAGGTGAGGCGTTGGTGGAATTAGGTTGGGCGAGTGAGGTGTGGTTGCGGTTGTGGTTATGTTTGCCTGTGAGTGCGCGGACGACTAGGACGGGGAAGACACGGTTGTTGAGGGGAAAGGGGATGGAGTGGGCCATTTCGAAGACTGATCGAAAAGTTGCTGGTGTCAGTGATGAACACAAACATAGTAGATATAGACCGGGGTAAAGGCAGTAGCATACCTTCCATACCCACATCGCTCCAGTCATTCTCACCCCAACCTTGAGCATTCAACTCTGCGCAGTCGTCATTCCAATCTAGGACTCGATGCGCATCATACACTAAGAAACGATTCCAATCAGCCTTCCACTCTCCTCACAGCAGCATCTTCAAAGCATAGCTATACCATCAGGTGTATACTCCATCTCATTCTCACTATGCTTATGAAACAACCCCTTCACAAACTCGCTCCAATCCGCACTCCCATGCCCTTTCACATCATCATGCCTACTCTGTCTTGCAAACCAGGCTTCCTCCTCTTCTTCGCCAACAGCATCGCCATCCCATGTAAGCAATTGCACATTCGCAGCAGAGCCTCTCGACTCCTTCGGTGCGCCCTTGGGCTTGAAATGTGTGGAGACTGTGGTATCGCTGAAGAGGATGGCTTCGGTGATGAGTTCGGTAATGAAGTTGCGCAATGAGGGGGAGGGGCTGGAAGGGGGTTGGTGGGCTTTTATGAGGGGATGGGTTGGGATTTGGGAGAGTTGGAGGGGTTTGAGATGGAGGTATTGGCGGGGTGGGATGGTGGTTGTTGTCATTCTTGAGCTGGGATGGGAGGAGGGGTTTATGGGGTGATGCGGTGGTGAGACGTAGATTAGGAGACTCTTTAGACTTTGATGATGTGCATCAGAAGAGCAACGTAATCGCAAACAAGCTTCTGTGCCGAGTAGCGAACCATGGTAGCGATATATCGCTTAATGCTTCGACGATGATCACGGAACACCTGGCTTGAGCGCGAAGTAAGTAGACATATAAGTTGATAGAGTGCGTCAATGTTCATCATCTATGTGCTTGCAGTCTAAGTACAAGTATTGCGACTGCTTCCTGATATCGTTATTTACACTTCCAGAGATTCCTCCTCCTTTCTATCGTGGTTCTTCGTCAATCTCGTCCGATTATTCCTCCTCTTTCGTAGATACATAATACAACATAGAAAGCATTGTTATACACATAAAGTAGCCGCAACCTAAGACCCCCTGATACTTTTTGCCCATCGAGCAAATCTGTACTGTGAAAAGAAACGCAATCATAAAACAGAATGCGACAAAGTATGAGAATAGGCAAGATCAAGACCCGGCGACTGCAGCGGCAGCAGCATGACGCACATTCCCACCAGCATCAGGTACCAGCTTCGCAAAATGCTTCTCCCATATCCAGCCAACAAGACCTGTCTGGTCATCCTGGTTCTTCGCCAGCCACAACTCGCCTTTCTCGCCAATGACATCAAAGATCTCACCTGGAACATACGTTAAATAGGGGTATCCAGCTTCTTTGCGGCTACGATCAATATTAAACTCAAAGAGACTGGCGGCGAGGAAGAGAACAGGAAACTCCTGTGGACCTCTTGCAGTCGAGACAGTGGTCATAGCTTGGTGAGTAGGTCGAGGTCGTGAGGGTCGAACATTTGGATCAGGTGCAGAAGCTCCGCCTTGTGCTTGCTGTGTATGTGAGCTACTCCTTGTACGGGTCATTCTCGGTAGCTGTGGGACGGCGGGTGATGAAGCTGCATGAAATGTGATTTCTGGTGATTTAGTAGTGGAAGACGAGGTACGGGTCGACCTTGCCGAATTTTGACTGAAGCGCGAGATTAGTGGAGAACGTGTTGCTGTCGGACTAGCTGGTCCTGGATTGGAAGATCGAGCATTGGCACGATCACTGGCTTCATAAGGACCGAACGCAACAGTCTGAGCTGAAGTGTTGCGGGACAACAGGGGAAGCTGAGGGGTTAGAGGGCTCCTGACAGAGTGGATAGACGAAGATGCAGACCCAGATCGGTGGCGACGCGTTTTGTTGGTCGTAGCAGAAGGAGGAAAACTGTTCAGTACGGAGGACCCAAGTTGTGTCGAGCTGGAGTTACGACTTGGACTTGACATTGCTGGTTCTAGAGAGCCGCGGTTGCTGTATAGTGACATCTGGAAACTGCCAGTACTGCGATGCTTGAGGAAGTCTGGCTCGGGAATCACAGGCGAGTTGCCAGTGATCGATTCACTGCGCTGGCTCGCTAGAAGGGATGGTCGTTTGAGCGATGAAGCATCATCAGTGCCGAACACTGTCGAAGCAGTGGGCGACTGGAAGGCAGCAGCGTCTGCGAGTAGTGAGCCATTACAAAGACTTAGGGCAAGCGCCTGTGCCTCTGTGTACGCAAAGTCATGTTGGAAAGCTTCAACGATGGTTGCAAAGTCCGGGGGTTGTTGGTGATCCTTCAACACATTACCAATCTTGCGTTGCCAATTGAGTTGCCACTGAGCTTGGATGTCCACATAGTTCCTTAGGCATGTCTCTACAAGCTTCGCGTTGAGAGCAAAGAGTTTGGGCAGTTCGTCTTTGAGAGTATCGTTGAGTGCGATAAACTCCTCGCCTTGCTGCTTAGTCTTCTTATCCAGCTTTTCGCCTTTGTTTTTCATCAAGACAAACTTGGCGTATTCGGGAAGTCGTTTCTTGCGCTGCGCCATGAGCGATTGTGGCTTGTCATGCAACTTGATCAGAGCAATGATAGGCTCAATGCAATGCTTCTTGATTGCGTTGTCCTGATAGGTGTTAGTACAAAGCCAAAACATCGCAAAGCCTATACTCACGTGGTCAACGTAGATGATGGCACTCATTTCCCGAATTGTCATCGCGAACTTCCGCCATTTGCTTTCTGTCTTGGGCGCTGTACTTGGACCAAGCTCAATCATTGTCTCGATAACCTCTATGATGCGACTGTATTGCCTAATAAACTCCTCGACGCTCTTCTTGTACATTTCCATGTCACGCATGACAACTTGCAACTGGAACAATTGACCGCCGAACTTTTCTGCAATAGCTCTGTATTCAAAGTCTTCAACTGCGTCCGCCATGCCCACTTGCTGTCGTAGCTTTTCAGATCGTCGACCGAATGCCCTGGAAAGTCCTGACGAGACATCAAAGTCTTTCTTCTTGTTTGGACGATTGACAGCTTGATCAAGCAGCTCAGCGCGTTTCTTGGATTCGTTTATTCTGATCGAAATGTCCGTCATCTGCTTCATAGCGATTGCAAGCGCCGAGTAGTCAGGATGATCTGCAGGTGTAGCTTCTACCAATGTTTTCAGCAATAAAGGATATTTGAGAATGCGCTGCACAGGCTTCACTAGTAGTGAGTCCAGGTCCCAGGCTGTTGTGATGTCGCTGGCGTACGTGTGGCATTCATTGAGCCACAAACTAACCTGTGGCACACTCTGGAGCCTTGCAAGACGCTGATTTGCCAGATCGTGGTTTCTCAGATAGTCGCCGTAGACTCTTTCCATCTTGGAGAGGTGCTGCCCAAAGGCCCCACCAATAGTCGTCTTTCTGTCGCGCTCTTCATTACTGGCATTGGGATTCGTAACTGACGGAACCTCAGTATTCCCGACAGGCTCGACAGTCACACTGCCACGCTTGATACGCCATTTATTTGTCCGTGGCATGATGTAAATACTGGCAGCAGCCTGTTTGAGTGTGTCCAAGAAAGCTTCTGAGAACTCAACGATTTGAGCCGAATTGCCAAAGAGAATACGTCGATCGTCCGTAGTAAGGGCTTCGACAGCACTGGCGGTGCCTTTGTATATGTCCTCAATGACTTTCATATCTTGATTGAAGGAAAATTCAGTGTCCACCAATTCCTTGACAATATGTCGACGCTTCACCAGCCTGGAATCTTCAGGACCTGTAGAAGTGGCAGTACTCGTTGTTGTCTCCAGGTCGGCACCGCTCTTGCTGGATCTCGACTCTTGCACTGTAGCAGAGCTTGCGTGATCGAACGATGACGCGGGCGTGCCGTGAGTATGCCCGGTCAACTCCAGCGAAGGTTTACTGGAGAAAGCACGTACACCTTCGGATGGAGGTGTTGATGCTTGTGTTGTCGCCATCGATTGTACTCTTAACGACGGGCTTGCTGGAGGCCCTCTAGCGTGTCTTATATTGTCGGAAGGATTCATAGGTCGAGTCTGAGCACCATCTCCACGCCCACTATTCCGCTTCAAGTCTTGTGATGACATCCTCGCCATTGTGAAACCAAGTCCACCGCCTGTAGACTGAATCTCAGGCAGCATCGGTCCCAGATTCGTTGATGCATGCGTTGGTCGTGATTGGGCGTCGCCATTCACAAAATAACCCTCAGCCTTAATCGATTTGGAGTACTGCCGGTCTTTAGGTGGTGGCGTTGGACCAATGTCTTCATTGTCTTGGTTGGTCGATTGTGTGTGGTTTGCTTGATAAGGTGATACAAGCTGATTCGCGTTGGAATAATGTCGCAAACGCAAAGTTGTGCCACGATCGGATCCAGGCTTCGTTGGCGACTCTAAAGGTGTCTGATCACGACTATGTTCCAAGTGTAGTATTGATCGGATGCCCAAATGGTCCACAGACGAATTCTGGTTGTGAAGAGTGCCAAGCTGACGGGAAGACGACGATTTTGCTGGACTGCTGGTGAAGAAGCTCGATTGAGAATGAGCCTTGAACAAGCTTGACTGAGAGTGGTCTCTCACCAGATCTTCGAGTGCTGCCTTGGCTATAGACAATGAATCAATGTCACCTCGAGTAGAAAGCTCAGGATCAGTTTCGAGTATGTGCTGCTGAAATGTGTAAACCATATCCGGCGACACAATACCAGTTTCATGGTATTGGTCGAGCACTCGATTGATGACGCTGTATGAGTCGCTATCTAATGTCATACGGCCCGATTGCGCGCTCATTGCATTTGAGAAAGGTCTCTGCGGTGAAGCCATCCGCCCTGCATATATGTGATCTGGGCTTACGGCACGATCTTGTGTATGTCGTTCATTAGCTGGAAAGCGCTGCGTGGGCATCAAATCATTGTGCCACCGTCCAGGCTCCGGTTGAGGTCGAATGTCGTAGTGCGAGTCAGCTTGTTGTTTCTCTGAGCGATCTGAACGCCGTGATGGCGGCACGTCTGATTCTGTGTGGGAGTGCTGGAAAACGTCAGAGAGGAGTTGACTACTTCTTTGTCTGAGACCCATGATCTTGTCCATCATCTTCGAAGGGCTAGCGCTTGATTCTGTGGTATCACCAGTATTTTGCATGGAACCGCTAGAACCCACTCTCTGAGTGTCAACATGTTTGGTTTGAGCGGTTCGACCCAGAGGCTCTTTAGATGGCGACAGAGTGCGATTGGCCGGCACATCTAACCTGTATTCGTCCTCTTCGAAGTCCGTCCCACCAGTTTCAGGTCCTGCTAGTGACACGTCATGAACATTGTGTAGGTCTAGTCTCAGTCGAGGAGGAGATACTGCTTTTGACAATTGGGTCAGAAGATTCTCAGAGTTGCTTCGAGGACTTAAGCTTGGTCGATCGAGTTTAGGTGACGGAGGAACAGTGGTATTCGCCGAGCTGGTCCGATACGCTAGTTGTCGAGGTGAGCCCGAAGACTGGGCGCCAACATAGCCTGCCGGTCTACTTGAGCGTGGAGGCGTGGTCAATTTTGATGATGGCATAGTCATTTGACTCTTATTCCGATTTCCACTATTTGGTCGTGAGCCACCCTCAACAGTTCCAGAGGAAGTATGCGCCGGTGGTGTCAAAGGTCGCCTGCGAGCTTCGGTCGTTTCATTATTGAAAGAGCCGCGGCGCGATACCGACGCCGAGTAAGCTGTTCTCATTGGGTGTCTTGACTTAGGGGATGCATGGGCAGGAATGATAGAAGGGGAGTGTGCATCGAAAGTAGTTCCTGAAGCATTGTGAAGCCCTGCAGAATCAATGTCCTGACGTGAAGACCCGTTGTGCTGACGTTCATTTACAGGCGAACGACCTGCACCACGAGCCATGAAACGATCCGAAGAGTATGCTCGTGTGGTCTCAAACCCTCCAGGTCTCCCTGCAGTCGCTGTAGCTCTATATCGAGACGACAGATTGCCTGGAACATTCAGCAAGCTTTCTGACGGACGTTGACGCAACGTGCGATTTGCGTCTGTTTGCTCTCTGCTTGTGTTTCTAGATAGACCGTCCGACGTGTAGAGGTCACTATTAGACTCTTGGTCGTCACTGATGTAGAACGTGTCTGCAGTCCTGTAGGGTTTGTAGGTAGTTTCCGTGTATGATTTGCCTGTGTCCTGAGATGACACGTCATGAGCTTGATCAAAGGTCGTGTCCGCAGTACCTGCTGATTTTGCCTCGGATGGTGCTCGCGAGCTTGAACTCGACGGCCTGTACCCCGTCACAGCAGAGTGTCCACTAGTTGTTCTCGAGTACTTTCTTGGTGCGTAGGCCGCATTGTTATCTTGTGTTTGACTGAATTTAGCAACCAAGTCCTTGACCTGAGCGTTTTGATTTGCTGACGATGCTGTAGTGAGTAACGATGTACTTGGAGAAACCCCAGGTGTTGATCGAACAGGTGGCCTCTGATATGTGGAACTGCTAAATGTTGTCGAGTTGAGGCCATTAGCAAGTTGGTGAGGCAGGCGCATTCGGTACTGGTTGAGTGTGTCCGGTGATGTAGGACTTTTCGAACTCGCTGACAGCGCATCTTGACCTGCAGGCTTGGAGCTCGGAATGCTAATGCCAGGTGATCTCACGGCGTTGTCCAATGGTGGGTGCATGGGAAGGCCAGCCTCCGAAGGTCGTCGAGAGTCTGTGTTCATCCTCGCCTTAATAGGATCGAATCATTGAAACAGTATCACCAGCCGAGTATAGTCGCGCAAAGACGCGCTTATGTCTTGTTGTCCAACAGTCTTTCTGGATGTCGGCTGCTCTAATTGCGAGGAGAAGATCAAAGGTGATGGATGTGACAAGACGCCAGATGATTTAGCTGATAATCGCTGGGTGACCGAGTACATGGGATGTTAGGTCGAGAGTGAGTGGAGGTGGATGGGTAAGATTGAGACTGCTGTTAGCAGTGCGTGGCAAGCACGCGGGAAGCTAATTAGAATGCTTGTGCTTGACCGATGAACGATGGATTGCGTGGTGTCGCTGTTACAGGTACTCGACCGAAACAGCACGACAGCCGTTGGCAAACCTAAAGGCGCTCTGAAACTCAAAGCAGGTCACCTAACGAATTCAACACAATCGTCCTTCCATCTTCTGCGTCTGGAGGAGTCAATATGTCTTCTCACGTGCATACAATGATCGTACTAGGACGAAAAGCTCAGACAAGGTAAAGAATGCCTGTTCGGATCTGGCGGTACTGTACATCAAGGAGATTTAAGCAAGATTTAAGCAGGAGAATATCATGGATATATTGCACGTTCGGATGTGTATGTCTTGGACAAAAAAGCGATGTGCAGCAATCTAGACGTAGTCTGAGTATGACTGATATATCAGCGAAATTACTATATCTTGTGCTTTAGCACTCTTTTCGTCACTATCTTTGGCAAACTGTAAACGGGATCAACCTCCTCAAGGAGTCCTTCTCCATAACCTAGCAAGCTCAGTCCTGCTATACCAAAGTACGTATGAAATACATCCACCATGTCTCCCGGTCTATCCGATAGCCCTCCATGCTCGGCGTCCTGGCATCTAAGGATGAACTTCGTCAAAGCCTCCCCATCAATCCAATGCAGTTTGCCTATAATTGCCAGGGGAGACAGCACCCACCAGGCATAGCATACATCTTCCAGTTTCTCTGGTCGACCATTTAGTCCTCCGTTTGGGAGTTGACGTTCTGATAACCAAGCTCCCAGTTTGTCCTTGTCTACCAAATCCAGGCGACCAACGATTGCTAACGCCGCGACGCAAGTGAAGATCTGGCCAGAATGAGACTCTGCTCCAGGTGAAGTACCGTAACCGCCGTCGAAGTTTGCGCAGGCCCGGATATATGAAATAGCGAGGTCTGTGTCGACTAGATGTAGCATGTTGAGGAGTGATAGTGCGTTTAGAGCGCCGTAAAGGAACCGAGTATCAGTCTCTCCCCATTCGTCCCCTGCGAAAGTGCCATTCGTACGATCCTGCAGTGATGAGATGACTAACCAACCACATGATCAGTACACATCTTGTAGAAGTCTTGTCCTAATAATCATACATTCTGCCACTTTGTGTTTTCCTCCTTGTATTCGTGAATCAAGCTCATCGACTGCATCCAGCATTACCAGTGTTTGTACAGCGCTGACAGTATAAAGCATATGCGCATCGTGTCCCGGTGCTGCGCCAAAGCCACCTGTATCGTGTAGACAAGACAGGACGAAATCAATAACACCTTGACGCGCCAGCGCATCAGGCTTCTTTAGCAGATGGCATGCTGTTAGACCCCAGTATATGCCGTTTAGACGAAGATGTTCGGTGAGCCAGTATTCGAGTTCGTCTTTGCGCTGTGCGAGGGATGATTAGATGTGAAACAGCCTGGCTTGATCGCATGAAAGGAGCTTACAGTGTCCAGACTTTGGATATACTCAATGTGCTTCTCGACAGCAAGCCGGAGCTCCCCTGGTAGCCCTTTATGGCCTCCTCCTACACCAGGACCTGATACTAAGCTCATGTTGCGTTCGACTGAAGTTTGAAACACTTTGAATCACAAAGGCTCGAGGAGCGGTGTAGAAGTCTGGGCGAGTGTGGAGATTGTGGAGCTGTACCTAGCGCCATGTGCAGTTTAGAGTTTCTGACACGCTTCGTCTGTATCACACCTTTATGGCCTTTTATGAATAGAATTGTAGCTCGCTGGTGGTATGTTCTTTGAAGTTGGGGAGCAGCAGGAGTTGTAACCAAGTAGCAAAGCTAGTGAAGAAAGGCTCGATGAGCTATGCGCAGTTAGCCGTGTTGGCAGCATTTTATGCAAAGCAGCTCGCCGCACTTCAAAGTCGAGTTCAGCTGATTCGGTGTTTCTGAACAAGCGTGCGCTTATACTTCATCAGATCAGCAGTCCCTCGTCGCAGCATGTTTCACAGCGTAAAGTAAAAAGAATGGATGAAGAGCATATAGTAGAGAATAGAGAGTATAGACTTAGGTAGAGGATAGAAAGGCGCAAGTCTTTTCACGCGTTAGGCAAGTAAGCGGCGCCTGATCAACTTGCCTTGCCCTGAAACGTTCATCGTCGTCGCATCTCTCCAATCAACCTCGTTGTAATTCTCCGAGCTCCTGGCCTCAGACCGTCTCTGACTGGCCAACGCACACCTCTTCACTTCACTTTCACCTCGTATCCCTCTCCTCCTCACTGGCTGTCACCTTCTTCTCCATCATCTCTTGACGACTTCTTGAACGTGCTCAACCTTACGAGCGTACGTGCCAACAGCCGATTCCAGCTATTAAGCGACATAAAACACCAATCTCTCGTCGACGCTCACTCTCACCTCACTCGCTCGTCTCGCAACTCGAATCGCTCAACTGCCTGTGCCTCGCGTGCCTTGCTTGCTTTCTGTTCTGCTTTTTGTACAGTCGGCGGCTTGAACGCTAACAAAACTAGAAAGCACTTTACGAGAGTTCACTTCGACTATAGCTTTTTAGGGCTTCACCCCGTCCTCAAACGACTTATAATCACGCGAACCATCTGATTTCGCGAGAAAGAATCAGAAACAATCCACAACCTGGAAACCACTTCAAGATAGAAACAGTGAGTGCAAGGTCGCGCTGAATCGTTTTTGGAAGAGACAGCCCTGCCAACACATTCATTCTGGTAGAACATGCCCAGATCACCCTCTATCTCCGTCGCATTCCACCCGAAGCAACAGAGCGAAGGTGAAGCGAGCACTCCCCAATCCCCTCCAGACAGTGGAGTGGAAGATTACTACAAGCGCCCTCAGCTCCTCGAACCTCAGTCACCTGCATCTCCTCGGGCATCAAGGTCTTTCTTTGGAGGCATTCGAAGCGGACATAAGAATAAGAATAAGACAATGGATGCATCAGGTTTAAGTGCACCGTCTACTCCGAACATCTCCTTGAACACTTCGGCAGCCTATCGCCTCAACGCCGATCAATCCTCTGCAGACTTGTTACAAGGCAATGGTGTTGACTCATTGAGCCTCTCAGAAGGTACAATAAGATTTCTCGAGTTTACTGAAGATTGTGCTAATCTTTAATTGTCTCACTTTCAGGTAGTGCACATGAAGGACTAGCAGTAGGGGACGTTGTCTCACCTGACACAGAATCTACTCCAACCGACCTCCAAGGCCAGCGAAGGCCCTCCAAAAGCGTCTTACACAACATTCTTGGGCGTTCACGCTCGGTCGCCAGAACCGATATCTCTCCTAAGCCTGCCTCAAAGACGGCAAACAAAGGCCGATTCCTCGAGCCAGTCTCACGCGACGACGACCCGAGAGCTAGCCCTCGCGCAGCTCCAATCGACACCGAAAAAGCTCTCCCTTCAGCGATGCGCGGTAAGTCGTCCGACCGCGGTGCATCTAGCAAAGAGAACAAGCCGTCCTCTTGGAACGAGAACACAAACATGATGTCTAGTATCAAGTCCACCGGATCGCAGGCGGCCGGTGGCATCAGTCGCGCCAGCAGAGGACTGTTCAGTAAATTCACTTCTAGACAGCCTAGCAACGATGAGAAGCAAGAGGAGTACAAGCTGAAAGTGATTGAGCTGCCGGTCATGGAGCAGGCACGACGCACCAGGATCTGCAAGAAGATCACGGATGCAAAAGACAAGACAGAGTACTGGATGCCTGCCTTGCCGTACAGGTGTATTGAGTACGTCTCACCGTCACTCCATCTATTGCAAAACGTGCTTACATGGATTACAGTTACCTGAACTTGAAAGGCATTGAAGAAGAAGGTCTTTATCGTGTGCCTGGAGGTAGCCGTGAGATCAAATACTGGCAGGAAAGATTTGACCGAGAGCTTGATATCAACCTACTCGACGAAGAAGAGCTCTACGACATCAACACTGTAGGATCCATGCTCAAAGCGTGGCTACGCACTCAAGGGGATGGATTGTTTCCCAAATCTACTCAGCGCATGATCGCTCAGGCTAATCCAAAGGCAACCTCCACGCCTCAAATGCTTCGAGATGAGCTTTCGAAGCTACCCCCATACAACTACTACACGCTCTTCGCCATCACCTGCCACATCGCACTCCTGCACTCTCATTCTGACAAGAACAAGATGACTTACCACAACCTTATGGTCTGCTTCCAGCCTTCACTCGGCGTTGAACCATTCTGTTTTCAATTTCTGGTCTGCGAATGGCGCACCTGCTGGCAAGGCTGCTGGAGTGAGAAGGACTACCTCACGCAGGAGAAGGCTCTACTATCAGCACCTCCGGAGTACCCACCAACCTCAAGTGGTGGCCAGAGCATGGCTACCACTGTCGCATCAAGCAGCAGAGGAGACACTGATGCTCTCAGCATGACCAGCAACAGCAGGCCCGCAACTGGAGGACAAGGCAGTTCCGCTCGCAAGCGTCCTAGTCCTGTTGTCATTCCTGAGGATCAACTGGCAAACCCCTCAAACATTGGCACCTACTCCAAGACCACCATTGGCTCGAGCCCTTCTACTCCACCTTCCCTTTCACCAGTGGGCCAGGTCTCGCCCATTCGTCTTTGATGAAAGAGAGTGCAGCATAGTGTTTGTCTCTACCAAACACTTCATTGAGATTTCATGAAAATTTCACTTGTAAAAACAGACAAAAAATAGGCCGGGGGTCGACACACGGGTACTATCTGGATTCAACTTGCTGGGACTTTTTTGCATCCCAATTCACGTCTCGTTGGGATCTGGAGTAAAAAACAAGATTGAATTACCCTGTGTGAGTGGTGCCGGTGGGTAACAGCGGCCACCAAGGCCAATCTACGGCCTCAACTTCCCAGCTACTTTCGCTTCGAGAACTTGTTTTGACTAGACGACTTTTTTTCCTTTTTTTATGGAGGAATCACTCACACCACCTCATGTGAGTGATTCCCTCCACAGCATCGCATCTGGTCTCCCTGAGAGACCTGCATTGGGAGGGCGGCCGCGTTTGTGGCGGCTTTGCATGGGATGGCATGGGTGGGGGGAGTGCTGGGGGAGCATATGGCTGGGGCATCTGGGAAATGGACCATTTGAAAAATGGAAATGAATGAAAGGCTTCTTTTAGGCATATGCTGCGATTGAATGGATAATAGTGGGCAGCAAGCGAGCTTTGCATATGGTTGCGCGGAGGAATTGAGCACGCGAGCATGCACACACACACTTTGTATAATAGAGATGATTACTTTGATGATGAGATTTTGTAGGATTATTTGATGGATGAAGATTTGCAAAGATTATGATTCGGAATGATATGTGATTGTGTGGATGATTGCTTTGGCAAAGTCTTTGATTATACTCTTCTTGTCTTTAACATTGTCATTTCTGCTTACACTAAGAGGAATACATGGTATGGCGGTACCATGTTCGCACACAAGGTGCACAAAAAGCAAATCAGCACCCCCAGGCACGAACCGCAAAACCAGACCATTCACGTCATGACGCCAACAGTTCATCCTCATGAGGAAGAGCTTACCTTAGTTTAGCTCACCCCGGACCTCACACACATTTGTCCATCCACACAAACGCAAAGAACGCACTTTTCCATCAAAACACGTCTTGTTTGTCTGAGCGTAACGTTGACTAATAGAGTTTTTTACCTCTCTTGCATACCCGAAGCGCAAACTTACTCAGGTCATGAATCATATTAGTGAGATATTGCGGTCCCGCTTTGAAAAGAGTCAGTATAAATGTGGAGGTTGTGCCTAACTGGGCTTGTGCTTTGGCATGTGCGTGACAGAAGAGGGAGAAAGACCGCACATCTCACCCAGAAAGACCGAGTTCATCTTTGGTCCGTCCTGCTGGAACATGAGACTTTCCGCGGCGAAGACGGCGACATCAAGGCGAGTGTTTCCATGTAGTAAAGATGTGCAAAATCGACGTTCTGTCGAATCGAGGTTGGGAAAATGCAGGAACCGGCACACGCGGCAGCGCCAAGTTGGAACAATGAACATGTGTAAGTAACCAATTACACTTACAAAGGCAGGGCGAACGGGCCTGACGAAGGAGGAGGGCCTTGGTTTAACTTGAACGGTGCTAGTTTGACGCGAGAGCCAAGTCAAGTCGTTCTGCTGGTATAAGCGAGTTGGCACATTTCGAGCTTCGGAGAGAGCAGAAGACGAGGTCGCACAGCAACGATTGCGCTTGTTGGAGAGTTTTGGAGGTCCGGACGACCTGCATAATGCATGTCGTTAGGTTTCGGCAAGTAAGAAAAGACCTGATGATCTTTGTGCCGCTTTGGACCTGTCGATCTGTCATTGTGTTTTGTCGAAGGATAAAAGGAGAATAGGAGGCGCTGATTAAGATTCTTCGATATATGAAGCTCGATCTTATCGACCAACCACCCTCGTGGAAAAGAAAGCACGGCAGGCAAGTGCTTTCTTAGTTGCATAGGCGCATCCACCAGATGGTTTCCCACCACGGATCTTGCCGATCTCGCCGATCTCATCTTTATTACACATCCCTGCTCGTGATCAGCAGCAAGGTGTAAGCTTCGAGTCTTCGAGTATGATGCACAAACAACAACGTCTTCGAACGAGCTCGTTATGTCGTTTGCTTATACATTTCATCGGTCGCGTCTTGCCTTCGCTACACTCAAAGGCGCTTGCAAAGCGGAGGATCACTCCTACGGCTATAGCGGCACTTTCGAGTATTCGAGTACAGCCAAGTCGAGCCATTTCATCTAGTGCCCTCCACAAACTTTATTGTGAGACAAAATGCGTTGTCATTCGTCAAACCAGCGCGGCAGCGTCTCCAGAAACGATCTGAAATAACCTTATCGTCTGGCCAACCTTGGACGAGACGGAAGAGATTGCACACCACTTTAACGCCAACTTCCATCCTGTTTTCGAGGTGTACAGCGGAGAGAGGTGAGGGGTGATTGGGCAGCGTTTGCCTGCATGCCATCATTCTGGCCGGCGTTTTTTTGTGTTTTCGCGACTCCACTGTGAGCGTGCTGTCTTTGGGCAAAGGATTATGCACGAGCTGCATTAGACTCGGATATTCAGCAACCTTATGGTCACCGTTCTTTTCTGCTCTTGAGCCTCTGTGCTGTTGTTGCTTCTCCCTTCCCCCTACATCTGTGCTTCCATGATTCCGTGTCCCGCCTTCTCTTCCTCCTACTAAACAACTGCCAGCGCCCTCGCAACGCCATCTCTCCACCTTATCCAACCGCCCTTCTTTTTATCAATCTACTTGTCCCCAACTGCCGGCGCTTCACCTTGGCCTGTTTCCATCCTCTCGGTCTTTCCTTTACGCCCATACCAATCTATTCATCAACAACCTTGCTGTCCTGTAGCATCCTGGCAAGCGCGAGGCTTCATCGTCACCAAGAGCAAGCAATTGGCCTATACAGTCGTCTTACTATAGCCCGGATATTTCTGTATTCTTCCATCTTTACCAGCTAAGAGGCAGGACCTCGATTGAGACTAATATATAACTCCGCGCAACTGGTCTCAAGATCTCGAAAGAAGACCATCTGTAAGCAGTAAGAGACCATTCTTGTTCTCTGGTCACAGAACTCGACCCTTTTCACCAGCTTCAGACACTCCATACCGCATTGTCCGGTCTACACGACCAAGTAACAAATCAAACCACCATCCACTGATTAACAAATCACAATGACTACCGAGTACTTTACAAGGCTCACTACTGCGCACTCAGTGACTTCAGAAACACCCTCCGACCTTCCAATATTATCCGCATCTTTATCACTACGGACTTCCGGACTTCAGACACCATCCTCTGCAGTACCACTCACACCAAACAGTTTCTCGCCGTTTGATTCCTATCCCAGCAGGCCAAAGTCAAAATCTGGCAACACGTCACCACATGACCACCCAATGGCCTCGAATCTGCACAGCTCCCTCGTCTCTCAAATCCTAAACCTGCAACGAGATCGAGACTTCAACCTCGCCTCTGTGGAACGACTGGAAGAAGCCTTAGGGCAAGCCCATGCACAAAACCAAGAACTACAAGCAGAGTTCAGGAGAAAAGAAAGAGAAAGGCAACTTCAGCAACGAGAAATACAATCGACTGAAGATAGCACACTTCTTGCGCTAGAAGAGCTGTGCCGGGAAAGAGATGCTGCGAGGGCTGCTGCCGAAGAGTTGCGCCTACGAAGAGAATCTATGCAGAGACGATTGAAGAATCAGCAAGATGAGGCAGCAATGGCTGTAAGACTGCTCAACGAGGAGCGAGCGAAATGGGAAGCGGAGAAGCGAGACCTGGAGTTGAAGGCACAGATTGCAAGAGCTAAGCTGGATACGGTACTTCAAGAAGTTGCAGAGCACGAAGCCGAACAGCATGACGAAGCCGAGCGACAGGTCAGACACGATTCGGTGGTTGACCAAGCAGATGACGACTATGATGTGCCAACTCCGCGTGCTTTAGAACAAGAAGATCGAAGAGCCAGTGTTGTGACTATCGAGTATCGACGGTCTTCAGTGGCACATGGACTATCTCTGGCAGATGAGCTTGCTGAGGAACCAGTTGAAGAGGAGGACGCGGACTTGTACCTCCGACCACAATCGTCCTTTGACCCCTCCATCAGCCCATCTCTTGACGTCTCCGCTCGCACTTCAATCGACTTTGCTGAGGAGGAAGCGCCAGTCCGACGAGCGCGCGCCGTCAGGTTATCACAAACATTATCTAGCGATCTCGTCAGTACTGTTATTAACACTACTCCACCAAGACACAGCCTTTCGTTGAGCGATTCATCCTCAACCCCACGAAATGGATCACCCAGGAAGTCTAGAGAAGAGCAGGTTGAGCTGCGCGAGTTGATCAATACGAGTAGTCTGTTGCCTAAGCTGGAAGAAGTAGCTAGTGAAGAGCAAGAGACTGAAGAACTTGAGGAAGCGCCGATATTCGACCACTCCTTAATGACCGATAGCTACAAGCCTCCTACACCTGCTGACATGCACATGGTTGACTACGTGTCATCAGCCGTCTCTACGTCAAACTCTCCGATCAAGAAACAGACCCAAGATGATTTGCATGAGCTATTGGCTGTACCAGCTTCGGACAACGCCGCTAACCAGCGCCGCAAGCGTACAGTTCCCACTACACCGAGGTTGGGTGAGGAGCTTTCACACATTACATCAGAACAACCACAAATGTCATCTGCCGCAACACAGACAGACTTTGACGCATCCACAACGGTAGTGCAGTATATGCACTTTGAATCTCCCAGGTCTAGCTCCGATTTCGCCAACGCCGCAACACAAACTACAATCAGCTCATTCATAGACATGGCTTCTCAAGGTACACAGACTGATGAGGCTGAGCTTGAAGTTAACAAAACTACAGCCGGACAAGGCATGCAAGAGATGCTATCAAGACCTCGCAGCATCGATGATCTCTCTGTGTCATCCACAATCAAGGATTCTAGGCAGCAAAACAGCTCATCGAATGCTCGACCTACCCCAGTTCGTGCTGTCACGAGGAGGGGTCACCATAGCCGAGCATCCTTCTTACCGCCAGCTCCAGTCCCCGAAGCTGATAATGAAGATCTTTCTCCTCCACAAAGCAAATCAGCATCTGACAAACTCTCGCCGAACCCTGCAACGAGGCCGTATCCTGCTCGTGTCTCCTCTCTGTTCAGCAATAGCGTTGAGCGTAGGATGAGACACTACTCTAGCAAAGACTCGTTGGCTAGTGTTGCTTCGAGCAATTTAGCATCTCCGCCATACGCCATACCAGTAAGGAGAAGCTCGAGAACAGCAAGTCAACAATTTAGCCCGAGCGTCATATACGACATTGCTACACCCACTCGTCGTCCAGACTCATCACCAAGGAAGCGTCTGCAGGTTAGGAAATCTCCGGCTAAGCCTGTTGTTCGACGATCGCGAAATGGTCCTATACTCTCTCGACCAGCTAGCCAAGACTTTACCCACAGCAGACCATCTAGCAGAGCAGCTCCTCGACCAGAGACACCCAGGAGGCGAACACTGCTCAATCAACAACGGCCTGCTCTAGAAGAGTACAGTTATGAGATCGACCATGATCCCATCACCTCTGAGATCCCTTCTGAGGTAGAACAAGAAACCAACGTCGTTGATGCCATTGCCGCAACAATGGTCGGCGAGTGGATGTGGAAATACGTCAAAGGTCGATCCGACGATTTCATGCAGGACAACTCCAAGGCTATCCGACACAAGCGTTGGGTTTGGTTGTCACCACATGATCGCGCCATTCTCTGGAGTGACAAACAACCCACAAGCAGTGCTGCTCTCATGGGCAGAAGTGGTCGTAAGATGATTATCCAGTCAGTCGTCGACGTCAAAGATAACACACCCTTGCCCAAGGGCGCAAAACCTGGTGATATATGTGATCGGTCCATCATTGTCCTTACGCCCGAGCGTGCCATTAAGTTTTCCGCGACGACAGAAAAGCGCCATTACCTCTGGCTCACTGCCTTGACATTCTTGTCCAAGCAAAACTCTTCTCACGATTCGATCAACTTGGACATTCCCCTGATGAAACGGTCTGTGGATGAGCAAAAGGACAAGAAGAACAGCACCAGCTCCGATCAATCCCGTCAAGCAACAATTGCCGCAGCTATAGGACGAAGCAGCCAAGTTTCAGCCATTGCTACGCAAACTAGATTCCCATTCCCCTTTGACAACCGTACCTTTTCAAACACTACATCTGCCATGGCATCACCAGCCCGCCCTACTCGAACCCAGCGTAGCAGCATTGCGCCCGAAGACCCCACCACAGCAGCACCAACAAGCAAAACATTCGCTTTCTCTTCCGCACAAAATAACGCCTTCGTCTGGACCTCCGCACCCAGCGACACCCCTGTCGACGACGCCGACTGGATCGACTGCGCACTACCACCCACCGTCCCCCGTCTCCCCAGCGGCGCAAGTTCCCTGCACAAAAAACCCTCCAACATCTCCCTCCGCCCCTCAAGCACCCGCGCCAAATCAAGCATCGAAGTCAGCAGCCGCACTACCACCATGACCGAAACGTCTCGCCCATTCATCGCACCACGCGCAAATACCACGACAAGCATACGCAGCGGCTTCTCATCGCACAACTACAACCACAACGCCACTAAAGCGAAGATACCGGGTCCATTGGCTATGAGCCACCTCGCGTGGCCAGCAACCCCGCCTCGATCTTCCTCGAGTTCTGGTGATTTGGACGCTGATGATGATGTTGAAGGAGAGGATATGGGCGCTTCTGCAGTAAACGCCGATTTCTTCGACGTGGATCCTTCGTTTACCGCAGCGCCGCAAATGGTGCGCAGTCACAAGGGTCTTGGCCATCCTGTCCTCGATAGAGCTCTGGCGGATGATGAGAATGTGTTTGTGGGACGCCCGTTGAGAAGTCATCCTGTTCGTGAGAGGAATATGAGCGTTACTAGCATTGATAGTGTCGCGCCGCCTAGTATTGAGACGTCGAGAGCTGGCGGAGGAAGGAAGGGTGGGAGAGTTGGGAGGTTGTTGTGGCGTTGATGCTGGTGTGGATGGGATGCGACATGATTATGATTCTACTATATACATCTATTCTTGGGTATTTTTTCTTTGGGATGGGACAGTAACGATGTACCATTAACTTATGATGTTTTTGAAATGTGGTGGATTTAGCTGTATATAGTTTATCGAAAGTCGTACATAATTTATTGTAAATACAGAAGATCTTTTTCCCAAGGTTTTTATATCGAAAGAGAAGTATTATAGCGTACACATCTTGCGTTGTGCGTTGTGGAATATTATTGGTGTTCCTCCTGCTTCAACCACACATCCTCAACATATCCATCCATCTCACGCACATATTCTGCTCCTCCCTTCACCCACCCTTTAATCCCTCCTTCCAAGATCAAACTCCTCAGTCCTGTCCCGTCCTCACTAGTATCTCGTTTGCCAATGTAATCCTCAAACCACCCAGCTGCTCTTGTGCCTCTTCCGCGCGATGATCCTATCAAGATGAAGACATGAAAATCAATAACAGAAACAAACTCATCATATTTGCTTTTTCGCACTGCAGAAGCCTGTTACAACACAACACCCTACTCAAATCCATCTCAGTCGCTTGTTTGTAGTCTGGCCAAAAAAAACAGAATATTCCTCTCAAAAGTACAAGATGATGGCACGGGAAGCAACTAAAGCAAAGCACACATACCACAATAAAAAATTACCTCCTCGATTCCAGCTTTCCGACAAAGTGTATATAGCGTCGGAAGCGAATAGTACAGTGTTTGTGCCGGTAGATTTAGCGATGTGCGGATTGTGCCGCCTTCGTGATCTGTTCGTCGTAGGTCTACTAGCAGGAAAGTGGGTGGTGTCGTCTGCGTTCGTTGTGCTTGGAGGTGAGCGAGTAGGGTTGATGCTGTGATGCTGGCGGGATTGGGATTGCTTGGGGAGGGGAAGGCGGCGTGCCAGGGTGGGGGGTGTGGTGTTTCTGTCATTTTTTTCGGGAGGAGGTGGTTTTGTGAATGAACACTATATGTACAGTATGACTTGTGTCAAAGTCTCAAGCCGCCTTGGGTCACGCTCTCATCTATCACGACATTCTCAACTAAAAGCTTCCACAAGATAAGTGACATACTGAGATAGCACGTTTGTCTTGGTGGTGGAGTGAAGTGACGAACTGGCTCGGTCTGATTGGGCCCCGAATTATTTTCTTGATCAAACGACGAGAGTCAGATATGTACACATGTACTTGAGCAAGTATTTGAGTACCATCAAAGAAAGTGACGACTGTAAAATTGATGTATCTCCAATGAGCAGTGTTTTGCATGTCTATGCCTCTGCTAGAGAGCTAGTGTCGAAGAGTGTGATCCGATTGAAGAACTGACAATCTATGTTTAGCATTACCTGTAGTGTTTCTCGTCAAACACCTTTTCCTTTTCTAACCAGTCGCGACGCCAAGCGCATACACACTTCTCCAACAATGCAGGCAACCAACGGTGTCAGCAACAATGGCGCTCCTCAGAACAACACCAACCATACTGACACCGTCTCCTCGATCCTCTCATCCATTTCCCAGCAGAACGGTGACCTCAACAACACCTCAGCCGCCCGATTTGTAGAAAAGCCAGTGATAGATCCTTCCTACTCTTTCAAGGTACGTTCCAACAAAGCTAGCCGAACATAATCGAGCAGGCGGGTAATGATGAGTCTTACATGACTCCTTCACTAACGCCATTCGCGAAGTCTCTGGCTATATCTGAAGCAGAAGACGACCCCGAAATACGCGAACAATACCGCCCTTTCCTGCTACCTGAGAACATTGCGAATTCAGACTGGGTATCCCAGCTCGAACTCGCAACGGTCACGAAAATGGCGGAAGCAGATTTGGCGCGGACGGAGGAGCGGTTGAAGATATTGATGTTGTATGGAAGTTTGCGAACGAGGTAGGTGAGCTCGAAAATGTTACATCCCCTCTCCCATATACACATATACAGTGCAATCACAACAAGCCATCCAGCCCCATCAACCCCAACCCCAGCCCCCAACCCAATTAACCACCACCTCTCTATTCTCTATTAGATCATACTCACGCCTCCTAACCTACGAAATCGCACGCATCCTACACCGTCTCGGCGCCGACGTCCGCATCTACAACCCCCTCGGCCTCCCCATCAAAGACGACACATCGCACACTCACGCCAAAGTGATCGAATTGCGCGAACTCTCGCGCTGGAGCGACGGCCACTTCTGGGTGTGTCCGGAACAACACGGCACGATAACCGCCGTGTTCAAGAACCAAATCGATTGGATTCCGTTGTCCACGGGCAGTGTGAGGCCGACGCAGGGGAGGACGCTGGGGTTGGCGATGGTGAGTGGAGGGAGTCAGAGCTTTAATACTGTTAATAGTTTGAGGGTGTTGGGGAGGTGAGTTGTGCTGCTGATGGTATGACGGGAAGGGGATCGTGGGTGCTAATGCGTGTGTGTAGGTGGATGAGAATGATAGCCTGTCCGAACCAAAGCAGCGTTCCTATGGCTTACAAGCTATTCACACCCGAACGAGACCCTCTTGTCAAGAAAGAACTGAAGCAGGAAAAGGACAACCTCGTCAACGGCAGCAAAAACGGCGAGACGGCTGGTGTAGGGAGTACGCGCGGCAATGTGGCAGAGTTGAAGGCTGCTACGGCTGATGAGAATGGAATTGGTGATGACGAAGGCGGGTCGAGAATGATGCCGGGAGGGAATAGAGATCGCGTGGTGGATTGTGCGGAGGAATTGATCAAGTATACGATTGTGATGAGGCAGCATTTTGCGCTGTTTGGGGATCGGTATAGTGAGAGGAAGGAGGAGGAGGAGAAGAGGCGGAAGAAGGAGAGGGAGATGGAGGCCGCTGCGACGTCTTGAGAAGGTTGTGTGGATGGAGAGGAGGCATGATAGACTAAACAGCAGGTATTGTACCGATTCGAGCAATGTTCATATTCTGTCTGCAGTATGATGTGCTAGATCGTTTGCGAAGTATGACACACCGAAGCATTAAGGTAATCAAGAAGCTTCTTTGCATGTTTTAGACCTGCAAGCTCTGTCCGTACACAACTCCTACTTTTCACACTTGGACCTAGTTCACTTTGCTCGCCAGCAGGTAGTTCTACAGAACCGTCGTAATTGGAGACTCACAATGCATCCCCATCCTCACAACGCCGGTTCACAACGCCAAATCATGCACATTCGTCAAACATTTTCCCTTTTTGACCCTAGACTCGTCCATTCTTCCTTCCTTTTCTCTCATTCGCCCTCTGGGCCCTCTCATTCCTCCTCACCCTCTCGATCCTCTCCGCCCTCTTCATATTCCTAGGGTCAACCATGTCCTTGCCTTCTGCAGCCGCTTTTTTCTCCGCCTTCTCATCAATCTCGACCAGCCAATCGTTCTCGCCATCCTTATTCTTCCCCTTGTATCCCCACTTCTTAACCCATTCGCCAGTCTCCTTGTCGAATACCATCTTGCCAGCACGATCTGGTGCGTCAAAGTTGTTTCTCTTGTTCTTGCCAATGCCCTTCTTAGCCGCAAACAATTCCCATTTCGTGGGTTGTTTTGGTGCCGGGACCTTCTTTTCGCGGGGCAGGAGTGTGCTGGGTGGTGGCAGAGTCATCATGACGCCGGATGTGGAGGTACTGGTGGTGGATTGTGTGTGGATTGGGCAGACGGTGAGGAGGTGATTGAGCAGGGATTGTGCGGCGTCACGGGCTGTGGCTGTCAATGTTGCTTCGAGGTTTGCTGCGGTTGTTGTGGGTAGAGGGTTTGGGTCGCTGATGAGAAGGTTGCCGGCATCGTATGTATATGGTGTTGGTTTGTCGACTGTTATGCTGGCATGATTCGGGTTCGTAAGAGAGGTTATGTCTGATTGTGCTGTTGTCGCTGATGGTGCGGTGGCTGCGTTGAGATCGCGGCCGATCATTGGTACAGCTGAAGGCGAAACTGCTCGTGCTGATGGTAACGGTACACCATCGTCCATTTCGATATCTGATGCGTCGTCGTCTAACTCGTCTTCATCCTCGTCGTCATCCAAGTCTTCTCCGTCTTCTGCTTCCAATTCGTCCAAATCTGGTTCGTACATTTCCTCCTCGTCAGACTCGGGGTCGATTAACGGGTCGCCCATTGGGTCGTCGTTCTCGTCTGCTAATGGTCGACCTGCTGGTTTCTGTGTGATAGAGCTGTCTCCCATGACAAGGTCACGCTTTGTTTCTTTCTTCTTTGAGGCAGCTGCCTTGCCACCGGCTTTTGTTGCGTTCTTCGCCATGTTGTGTGTGATTTGGGATGTTCTTGTTGGCAGATAATTTCTTGCTTCGACGTTTTGATCAAAGGTAAGCGCCGGGGACTAGTTTGTATGTAGCTGGACTCAGCCAACTTTTTTTGTGAGGTGGCTTATCGATAGACGATCGACAGGGTAAGTGTGGAAGCCGTTTTGGCTTCGTGACGGCATAGTTCCCAATTGTAATT
>Ga0115846_100115_pt2 | contig 36355 bp, 51 predicted proteins | sample InSIn5gowninarea_2_FD_83860 | JGI IMG/M metagenome (GOLD analysis project Ga0115846, IMG submission 83860) | reverse complement strand
TCAAACACAAGCGAGAAGGGCGGGGAGATGCAAGAAGAGGAATCGTCAGAGGTGGTCAACAAATCAGCTGGAAGATCTGAAAGCAACATTGTGGAAAGATCATTTCGACATGGACATGACAGGACAGGAGTGGAAGAGTCAAACCTTCAGAACCGCAACACAACAAGATATCAATCCTCCCAAAAACCTCCACCGCCTCCGCTACAGCCGCACCACACTGTCCCATTGCCCTCCCATCACACCTCACGCCCCTAATCCTCTCCTTCCACCCCTCCCGATCCTTCCTCCCGCTCTTGCACTCATTGATCAATTCCCGATACTCCGCGCTCCGCTCATCGTCTTCGATCTCGCAGGGAGGCAGACCGGCGACGACGTGGTCACCGTGCGCGAGAAGGAGTTTGATCAATCGCACGGCGAGGGGTGACAAGGCGGAGGTCAGGAACCAGACGCGCGGGGAGTTGTGCGTTGCTGTGCAAGTGTCAGAGGAGCTGGAATGGGGGATGAGGGCAGGGGAAGTGGAGCATACGAAATGAGACGATTGGATTGGGGAGCTTCGGGAGGGCGGCACTCATTGGGAAGGGGAAAGCAGGAGAGAAGGGAGATGATCATAGAGATACAGAGACTTGAAAATGCATCATTTGAATCATTACAAACAGCTTAATGCGTGCTTGAAATGAGAACACTGAACCACACAGTTCATTCCCCTACTCAGGGCTCGCTTCTTGCGCCGCGCCACGAGTCTCTCCCTTTTGTCAAGAATAGATGAGCTGGTAGTACCGCTCTATGTCCATCTCGGACATGTATCGAGTAGAGTAAGTATAAAACCATGAAATGAGATGCTATGCGTCACTTACTGCCAACTCACCTGGGACGAGGCATGTACAGGAGCGCAGACTGCACTGGATATCAAATCTATTCTGGCGCATGCCTTCGTCGAATACGTAATGTGGTATCTAAGTTCAGCAGATCGTGCGCGCTGGCAAAGCCATACTTTGCCCACCATAGTCCAACGCCTTTCCGATGTATTTGCGATGATATTTGCAGCTCCTTAGCGCCGCCATGAAGACCATGTGGACTCTCCAAGGGCACAGAAGTATCGTACACGCGAACAGAAGCGGATATGTAAGATGCAAAAGAAATTTATCGAGGAGGTATGTGGCTCATCCACGGAGATATTGCACTGCCGCTACTGAGGCGTTTAGGAGCTTTAGCTGGCGGTTGGTCATCTTCATCGCCGCTGGATGTAAGGTCTATGACAGCTGCTGCTGGTCGCTTGCCACTGATAGCTCCGTTCCTCAATTGACTCGACATAGACGGTTGGTCTTGATTCCTTGGTTGAGCCGGTAAGCTGGATGGCACTGGAGTCACGCCAGTACTGGCACTTCCGAATCTGATGTTGTCTCCGGACTTCGTGACCATTACAAGGTCATCATCCTCATCGCTACCGAAGCTTGGTCTTGGCCTTGACGAGTTTTCAGGCTTTGCGTTAAGCTTCCACTCGCCTTCTGGTTCTACGGTTACTTGATCCACATCTCTCGACGTCTTTTCGAGGATGTCCTTGACGTATCTGTAGTTCACGTTCAGTATCTGCCTGGATGTGGAAAGATCAGAAGCTTACTCATCTACTGCAAGGTTGTCGAACGAGGCTGAATTGTTGCAGATAGGACACAGCCAGGTGGGTCCTTGTTCCTGCAATTGAAGGTACGATGTGGCATCGAAACATTGATTATGCCGGCACGCTATTGAACGGCAGGGCAAGTCTATCCTCAATGTTGAGAGCGGACATTTGAGCGATAACACGGTAGCCGTTGCAACAACATCAGCATCCCGAGCCTTGGTAAGCACTGTCAACATTAGCCACACCATATTAAAGGGAGACGTAGTGCATACTATCTCTAAGAACCGAGTCTTTCGTGATCCTTCTTCCAGCCTCTAGTTTCTTTACTAGAGCCGTGACACCGGTCACCTTCACTACGAAGATACTGACGTAAAACTTCTGCAGGCATGATCAGCATACTTCTCACAAATATGGTCTCGCGTAAAAGGGAGTGCCATGTTGCAACTCAAGGTACATGGTTCCAGGAGATCGAGTCGTGAGAGTGTCGACCTGCCTTCGTAGTCAAAGCGTAAGTCAATTCCACCGAGTTGACGTAATGCGGTAATTTCAAACGCAAGTCATTCGTAATGTCCACCGGCCTAGTAGTCCCAGGCTTGTTCTTCAATCCCCTTAGATTTGCCTTGATCTCTCCACCGTTAACCTTAAGCTCGCATTGATGCGGAAAGGCGACGTCTTGTACACCAAGCCCTTCCGCAGCACAACAGAAGACCTTGACCTTCAGGGAGCTATCATTCACGACTCGCGCTAGGGTAGGAAAATCCGAGACTCGTAGCGCAATGGTGACCGTATGCCTATGCTGAGACATGGCTGATCGAAAGCTTAGTCAGAACACTTCATGTCGGATGGAAAGAATTACCATCGCAAGCTTTTGTAGTACCAATCTGTTCCTCTATGGTATAGAACGGACTTGGCTTGAAGTTGGCATCTGAGATATGTTATTCGTGTGCTATTACGAGCATGAATGGCAGACATACGTGATGCCCCAGGACCTCGGTTTCCATTTGGCCCACCACCCATATTGTACTGACCAGGAAGACCGTTCCCTCGTGGAAAAGGGTTTACAGATGGAGGTGGGAGAACACCTGGCGACATCGAGTTTACGAAGTTTGCATAAGGAGCGGGGGCTTGTATTGAGTCCGGACTCTGGATCATCGTTCTGAGCCGGTTGAATGCAGCAACATCGCCTTTCGCAGCATGCTGTCTGATACCTATTGAACGGTACAATGTCAGCTCGAAATTGGTACAACGCGAGTTTGTTGTTCTAAAGTAGTTTGACACAGGAAATGGGAGACCGGCGGGTTTGCGTATGGGTTGTCGATATCTAGACTAAGCTAGCCCAATTAGGTAATCGCGCTGAAGACGAGGAAGGTGAAAGTCAGAGGCAGATTATAAGAGAGACCAACTCACGATCAACAATCCGAGCTTGCAATTCAGCTTTGACACCATCTTTCCTTAATCCTTCAGCGACACAGATCGTAGATAGGGTCTTATTAAGCAAGCCCCCATTCCTAGCTTGGACTTTCCGGACGAGGGGCTCTACGTCAAGGTATCCTCCCCCCATCGAGGCCATGCTGCTCGCACAGTTCCAATCTTCCAAGCTGCCGCGGACGAATCATGCAGAGATGGATATGTGTGACCGTATAATGCTCAAAGTCCGACCTGATTTCGATAAGTGGCAAACGCTCAAGGTCGGTGAATATTTCGTTGGTTGCGTCGCAGACTCGAGTATTGTCTGTCTTCCGGCGTAGGATTTGTAGATGAAGTCCTACTCTTTCGCTGCGATGAGGAGTAAAGCGAGCGTCGACAAGACAGTGAGCAGGAGGAGAAGAGCGAATGTCAAGGAGGTAGGAGTCCAAAGGAGCAGAAGACGAAAGGGTAGCAAGATGGAGGTGAAGAAAGGGTAATAAGGCAAGGCTTCTTTTGAGGCTCAAGCGGGAATCCAAAACCGCCCCACACGCTAAGATAAGATAGACAAAGCGGAAAGAAAGGTGAGTGCGCGGAAGAAGACAAACAAGAAGGAAGAAGAAGAAGAAGAAGAACTTTTACCTTGTCTCTTATTCTTTCATTAAGGACTTTTCAGACCATTCACGTGATCGGTGTGTGGGACATTAAGAGCAGGTATAATTATTCCGATCAACCTATCTTGTCAATACTCTACGACGTCTCTCCTTCTTCGATATACGCAAGATGGCCAAAGGCGCTCGGGCAAGCTCGAGGAAGGCCAATAATGCCAGGTTGAAGAGCAAGGTCTTTGGCCCCATCGAGCATGCACGCACCCAAAGACTCTCTGCGAAGCTGCTCGACTTGGCTTCACAATCACGACCAAAGCAGAACTCGAAGGACGCGGCCGAAGATATTGCGATGGATACAGAAGAAGGTCAGCACCAAGCTTGATCAACAGCTTTAGTAACATGTCTCACACCATTTAGGCCCTGCAGGCAATGCTGCCGTGGATACACCTACTGAGAACAAAGACACGGAAGGTATACAATCTACATTGGACATGTCATAGATTCGATCAACATTGATTCTTTGTTGCAGCGATGGACGTCGACCAAGCCTTGACGAAGGACAAACCCCGCTCCAAGCCCAGCAAGGGTCGCATCGAGAAACGCAGGAAGCGCAAGGCCTCAATCGTTTTCCCGCAATACAAGAAGAGTGCCAAAGTGGGCAAGTTAGTAAAGAAGAAATAAGGGCATCACATTTCGCTCTATCCATTGATACCAAGGTGTTCTGGCGTATTTTGAGGGAGTCGCGATATCTGGTGGGGTTTCGGCAAGCTGACAGGCACGTTTCTTGGCCAAAGTTTTTCCATTTCCATTCGCGATTTCCTGCCAAAACAAAGCTTCAAAATGGCAACTATCCACCTCTTCTACGATGACAATCTACACACTGCAATTGATGGATCCTGGGATACTGCGTAGCAATGGCTTCCCCGCTCAGATCTGCTATGCAGATCGCGGCAAATGTACTCATTCCCATCGCAATACTCGTCTATGCCAGTGGCTTCTTTCCTTATAAACCCTTCCTCCCCGGACTTGCAGAATATGAATCTTTACACTATGACTCTGTCCCAGAAGCTCCGTTTAACAAGGTCATTTTCATGGTGGTTGATGCGCTTCGAAGGTACAGAATGCGATGTTTCTGTAAGCAGATGCTGATCCTGGCAGCGATTTCGTGTACTCGAACCATTCCGGCTTCCAATACACGCAAAGGTCCGTAATCATCCAAGTCTGCAATACATCCAGCTAACATCTGTCAGTCTTATTTCGAATGGGGCTGCCTTCCCCTTTACCGCACATGCCAGCTCCCCTACAATTACCATGCCTCGAATCAAAGCAATCACCACAGGCTCAATACCATCCTTCCTTGATGTGATATTGAACTTTGCCGAGTCTGATACTTCTTCTACACTTGCAGCACAAGATACGTGGTTGGCTCAGATGAAGGCAAAGGATTCTGGGAAGATGATCATGTATGGAGATGACACCTGGCTCAAGCTCTTTCCAGATACGTTTGACAGGGCAGATGGGACTTCGAGTTTCTTTGTATCAGTAGGTAATGATATAGGTGTCAAATGGATCTGTCTGAACCTCGTTGATAGGACTTCACCGAAGTGGATACCAATGTGACAAGACATGTCCCCAATGAATTGGCCAAGCAAGACTGGAATACGATGGTGTTACATTACCTAGGCCTTGATCATATCGGACATAAGGCTGGGCCACGAAGGTATGCTTGGCATATTCCCAGACTCGAGTATCGTGACTGATGTGGCCAAGCCCAAATATGATCCCAAAGCAGCAAGAAATGGATGGCCTGGTCCAACAATTGTACGAAGCTATAAAGACAGAGCCTCACCTGCAGTCAACACTCCTAGTATTGTGTGGCGATCACGGGATGAATGATGTTGGGAACCATGGGGGATCTTCTCCCGGAGAAACCTCTCCAGCTCTTGTCTTCATGTCACCAAAGCTTGAAGGCAAGGGGCCGGAGCTTCATGTCCCTGCACCATACCAGGAAGACTTCCAGTATTATGAGACAGTGGAACAGTCTGATATAGTACCCACGCTTGGAGCTCTGCTTGACTTTCCGGTACCACGGAACAACCTGGGCACATTCATTACTCGCTTCGGGACTCTTTGGCCAGATAGTGGGTGTTCTCCGGCCGTTTGGTGCTGTTGATGCTGACCGAAGCAGTCACAGACTCAGAGCAAATCTTATTACGGAATGCTAGGCAGATTCTCAACATTGTCACAGCTACATTTCCTACTTTCGAGGCATCTGGACCAACAAGCAATTGCGAAACGGCTACTAGCCGTATAGATAAAATTTCCTGCAAATGGAGAAGTATTGTCCATGGTATGGAAAAGGACGAGAAGTACTCCACGATGTATGGCGAGTGGATTGCAGATAAACCAGCAGAGTCTCCGACTCGTGGAAGCCCTGTGGAAGACGATCGGAACGACTGGCAGCATGAGACCAAGGAAGTAGGTTAGCATGGAAAGTGATGGAATTCTTCAGCTAATTTTATATTAGTGGATGATCGAAGCGCAAGATCTGATGAGCAGTACTGCTAGCAACTACAACATGACGAAGCTAGTGGTTGGTCAGATACTCGCATTACTCTCACTCCTCTTCTCGCTTGTCTCGATGGGACCAATACTAGCAGAGTCCTTTATGACAAGCATACCATTCATGTTTGTGACGATAGCTTATGGATTTATGATGTTTGCAAGCAGCTATGTCGAGGAAGAGCAGCAGTTCTGGTACTGGGTGACGTCTGCCTGGTTCATACTGCTCACTGCGAAGGGGTAAGCAACAGACAGGTCTCTCATATGTACCACGCTCACATCCTCGTAGCATTCGCAAACAGCCTCTCAGCCTGCAAAACAGTCTGCTTCTCGTGGTGATCCTCGCACTCACAAGACTGGCCCGCCGCTGGAATCAGACGGGCCAGAAATTCGCTGGAGAACCAGACATCGCACGCACCTTTCTCGTCAAACACCGGCTCTTGCTGTGGGGTCTGATATTTACCACGTACCTCTCAGTGTTTCATGCGCTCGTCACTCATGGCTTCCAGCAGCTGTCGAAGACTGGTCGGAACATTACTGCTATGGTGCTCATTGCCTTTGCACTCACTTTCAAGATAGCATTTACCCATGAGGACTCGCCTGAGCTACTAGCTGGAGTGGCAAAAGTACTTGCAGACAACCTGACCGCTGCATCCCTTCTCTGGCGAGCGAGGATCGTCTTCATCCTGCTTACCACCGCTCTTCTCTACACTATTTACACCCATTTCACCTACCGGTATACTCGACCTTGTAAGTCATCGTAATATCTTATCGATGCTCCTTCCCATCCTTTTTCATCTATAATCTTACTGATACCCACACCTAGCGACTCCCGCGACAATCCACACCCTCCTCGTCCTCTTCCTCCTAACTCAAACCCGCACCCCCTCCATCCCTTTGCACCTCCTCTCCACCCTTCAACTCCTCGCCCTCCAACGACTCCCTCTCACTCCGCTCGAAATATCAACCACCACCCTCGTCCTCCACTACACAACCTTTTTCACCTTCGGCGGCTCCAACGCCATCTCTTCCATCGACCTCTCCAGCGCTTACAATGGTGTCAGCTCCTACAGCCCAATCGCTGTCGGTTTACTAACATTCCTCGGCAACTGGGCGGGATGTGTATTCTGGTGTTCTGGCGCGGTGCAACTACTTCTACAAGCTCGGCAACGATTACTACTTTCAGAAGCGAACGCTAGTCAATCAAACACAAGCGAGAAGGGCGGGGAGATGCAAGAAGAGGAATCGTCAGAGGTGGTCAACAAATCAGAGCAAGGAAGTGGAGAATACAACATTTGGCAAAACCATATTTCACTCCTCACACTCTTCACAACAAGCAGTATATCCTTCACAATGCTAGCATGTACGATGCTGCGATCTCATCTCTTTATCTGGACTGTCTTCTCACCTAAATACCTCTACCTCATTGCCTGGAGCTTGGGCGGACATCTGTGTGTCAATATTGGATTGGGTGGAGTGCTATACTCACTTGGTAGCACATAAGATGCTGAAAGTACAGCAAGGTTGCGGAATAGGGGGGAAAGGGGGGTTCGAGATGAGATTTGATATGATGGATGAGGACGATGGTATCAAGCTAGCGTTGTAGATTCGAGACGTCGTTGTTTATGGTTAAGTTTTGTAACCACTTCAACGAAGGAAGAGTGCAATCAAACCTAACTTCCAAAAATTCCCCTTAGTACAGTATACTTCCCTTCTCAAGCCCACACAACCACACCATGAATCAAGCCCCTCCCCCAGCGCTTCTCCCACCACCACATCTTCAATCCTATCTTATGTACCCAACCCACTCAGTATTACGTATCAACCCACAACGATACAACCACCATAATCCCCTTCATCCAAAAAAACCCATCACCAACAACCAGCAAGACACAGCCCGGTCCCTCTAATCTCCCAGACTCTTCACTCCCCCCTCCCAACCCATCCCATACATAGACGTGGCGCTCTCAAGCTTCTTTCAATTCATGAAACCGGGCACACACCACAATTCCATTCATCCTTCATGCTTTTATTCATTTCCATCCATTCCCTTCCTCATTTCATTCCTCAAACCTTCACCTTCCCCTCCGTTTCATCCGTCATCCGGGCGGGTAGGCTGGGGCGGCGTTATTCATCCATCAAAAAGCAGACATCGGCATCGGGACAAGGCCCTTTCCGTAACTTGTCAAACTTCTGCTGTGCTGTACGCGTTCCCGGCGTGCTGAAAGGTACCCTTTCTCTATACTTTTATACTTTCCCCCCCCCCCCCCCCCGAGTGACATTAGGGATTTTGCGTGACAATCCTTGCCCCTGAATTTATCTTCTTTGAGAATAAGGTTTCTGGTCAAGACGATTCTTGGATCCTGTCAAAATTAGTGGAGGGTCTAGATGTTTTTTTTTTTGAGATAGCTGAGCTAGTTGGGAATTAAAGTGGCGGAGCGTAGAGGTAAAGTAATAATTAAGGCTGTGTAGTAAGTAAGGTATTGGGATGGGGACGTAAGGAAGCGTTGCAAAAGGTGGGCATGAATATCGGGTAAGGATGGGACAGGGAATGAATCTTTTGGAATCCAATCCACGTTTTGAGAGTGATCACAATGGGGGAATGGGGTCGATATCAAAGCTCAATGACATGCATCTATGTTTTGCTGGTCCCCTCAACTACTGGAAACATATACGGCGGGTCTCCCATTCTTTTCTTTCCTTCTGTCAATCATATTAATACCATCACCATCCCCAAATTCCTCCTTCCAGCATTCTCCTAAGTATACCAGGCAAGCAAGCAAACGACCAGACAATCTCATAATGGACAGCGCGAAGCAGTGGAAAGATGCAACGGCAGGTACTACATTGTGGGAATGAGGTACAAGACTTGGTGTCTTCGAAGTATTATTGACTGTGCGTCGACCTCGAAGTGCAAGCCCATAGTTCCATATCTCCTCCAAATCCATGCTCGCCAACTGATCACATGAAAAGTTCTTCGCCCAAAAGCATCGTCACTTCCGGCCATCCTCATCATCCACTCACCCACCCATCCATTTATTCACCACACCCAATAAATGCTTGCCTTGCTTGCTTGCCAGGAATAGGGGAAGGAGAAGCTGAAGTACTATCCATACTGCCCAACCACCACCACCACCATCACCAGTCCATCAATGTATGCGTGCTGTAGAGAAAAGAAACAGAGCGGAAGAGACATCAAAACAGGAAAGGGAGATAATAAAGGAACAATTCGTGGATGCTGTGCGCCTGGTATCATGCTTTCTGCGAACCCAGAACGGAAGAGACCTAAAAGTCCTTTATGATACATGTATATGCGTGCTGAAACAGCCCACCACCCATGCCAGTCGAACCAGTCGTGTAAACACAAGGTGTAATAGCCCCGAGCCGAAAGACGCCGTGATAGATGGGCCAATCATAGCACAACGCGAATGACAAGAGGTACGAAAGGACGAACGGGGAAGTGTCATAAGGCCATCGTATCAAGGTGTATGTCGAACCCGAGTTCGAAAGAGGAAAGCGACGTCTAATAACGTAGCGGAAGACTTTTTGCTGCTAACACCGAAAAGCAAATGCAGAAGGGGCGGCCCATATGGTACACGTCTGCTGGTAAGGACTATCATTAGGCGCATGCATCCTCCACGGCGCCCAAGGACTCAAGAGGTGACGTGTGGTATGGTATAATTATGGCTCATACTTGGGCTGGGGAGCAGCGTTATCTGTACGATGGTTAGCGACACCTGTCAAGAGGGGGGAGTAATGGGTATAATGACGTTGGTTATACATCTGGTTAGGTGCACCATACGGTGAGGCAGGGTAGCCTGAATACTGCTGCATGTGATTTCCGGAGTACTCTTGGAGTTGCTGAACACCACCAGCCGGCGCTGGATATTGACCAGGAACTTGAGAACCAGGCTGGTAGCCGATGGGTGGAAGCTGGACGGAGCGACCACCTTGCTGATAGCCTTGACCGGCAGGACCATCACTCGCGTTCTGACCGTCAGCGGGATTAGCGTTAGCACGAGCCCGATCTTCGTCAGCCTTGCGTTGGTTCTCTTCCTCCTTCTTACGAGCCTTCCACTCCTTACGGATCTCCTTGAATTCTATAACACAAATGAGGTTAGTCTGAGACGTTGCTACACACGTGGTACAATGGTCATGGTCGACCGGTGCTAGCCTGTTCCAAGCCGTTGGGGTGGCTCAATGCAGATCTAATTTTTGACGCCAGAAGAAACGAGAAAAACAAGGAAAACCACTCCACATATCGTAAAGTGTCGACTAGCAAACACCGGATGATTTACAAGCGCACCGATGGCTAGAAAAAATAAAACTCATGCATGCTTAATTGAACCTCTTCGAACCCTCAAAGATGTGATATATTGCGAAAATGAAAACGTACCTTCTGGTGTGCGCTTCTGGCCATGAGACTGCATGGTGACATGAGCGTTGAGATGATTCAACGTGCCATAAGCCTTTTCGCAGCCATTCCATCCACACTTGTACATACGCTCAATCTCTTCGTATCGACGACGAGGACGCTTGTGCTGCTGGGCACCAGGGATCGGAACGAATGAGTACACCTACGATTGAATACTCGTCAGCAATCGCCATTCATTCACCATCGAGAAGTCAAAGGCAGCCATTGAAAGCAGAACAATGCGTGTCCAACGCTTCCAGCGCCTTGCGCGTTCAAGGATGTCCTCCACCACCCATTTCAAACTTGTGCGGGGATTTGCGAAATTGTATATGACATCGTAAATGGCCAAATATCCAAACAGATCACTTACTTGACCAGGACGCTGACCAGCTGGGGCTGCAGATGTCGGGGTCTGGGCACTACTAACCGCATAGCCTGCAGGCAGTCCATGTGGAGCAGGATGACCATAGCCAGCCCAGTCGGGTCGTGGTTGCGTGTACATGGGACCTCCAGGATGCTGACCTGGGTAACCGTGCGACATGTCTTGTTGAGGGGGGTAGGGCGAGTATTGACTGCCGTGGGGGGGGTAGGTAGGACTCGAGGCAGCTATGGATGGATCTATTGGTACTTCCGAGTCAGATTTCATATTGGGACTTTGATGGTTTGATCGGCCATCTTGCAAAGGTACGGACGACGGACTTGTTGGTTGAGCCATACCTCCGCTGCTACCGTTATGGTTGCTGGCAGGATGATACTGGCGTTGAATATGTTCTGGTATAGAACCTGTAGATCCACGTGCTGGCTGGTTGTAAACGCCGTAATGCGTTGTAGGGATACTGGCGAATCTAGATCGTGGATCCTGTGTTGATTCGGCAGGATATTGCGCAGTAGACGCGTGGTCTGTCGTAGAATGTTCAGAACGATCGTCGCTGAGCGCGCTTGGATAGGGCGTATGCAAACCTGACTGCGAGTACTCGGTTGCACCCTTTTCCATAGACTTCTGCGGGCGAGCGTTGGTGTAGACCCGGAGAAGCGTGCTCAGCTTGGACTCGGTATCGTCGGTCGGCGGCGGACTCTTCTTCGTGGCTTGGGAACTTGAGCGTAATGAGTTGTTGTTCAAGGCAGACAGTTTTGAGACCATGGACATACTACGACTTTCTAGACCCTTGAGACTTTCTCTTGATGGAGAGACTAGTAACACGACAGCGTCAAGTGCTGGTGTTTTTGTTGATGCTTCTCTGCTGTCGTTGACAAGAGCCGGCGCGACTTAAATCAGACGTCGTTGCGGTACTTGAGAAGCTTGAGACGACAGTGCAAGAACTAAGGAGAGTAGGGGCCCCTGCGATGGATATAGCGGAGAACCGGACTCTGAGCTTGGTACGCTAGCGGGCTATCAAATTGGTGCAAGAACGACCGTCTAGTTTTTAGTCTGGCGCGTCTGCAGCAGCCAAAAATGAGGAGAAGAGGCTGGGAGCAGGATAGTTCGGCTGCTTCGGTCGTAGCTTGACGAAATAGTGAGGTCAAGTCTGGTTAGAGTGCGGTCACAACAAAGAGGCTTTGACCGTGATCTAGCTCCTTGGTCGAGGTCAAGGTGGAAAGAAGTGCTGGACGAAGGAAGTCAGAAAAAGCTTCTTTTGTAAGGGTAGGTGTGGCGACGGATCTTGGTTGTACAGTACAGTATGGGAAAAACCAAGCTGAATTGGAGACTCACTTTTGGAAGGTGAATAGGATTGGAATTTGGAAGAGGATTTGAGATGTCCCTCCTCCAATCACGATGTCCCTGCGACAACAGGGTGGGACCCCTGATGATTTTCCCCAAATTAAGGTTGACCCTACTTTTCCCCCTACAGATTTGCCTTTCCACCGGAGTGCGCGAGCAAGGGAAAGGCAGAGCGTCAAGGTGATGACAGATTTGACGTAGCGTAGGTGTGGAGGCAGCTTTGGCTTGGCTGCGTGAAGCCTTGAAGGGTGAAGGCTGAAGGCTGAAGGCTGAGAGAGAGAGAGAGTGACACGCTAGACTCTTCACGGCGGAAGTCTGATGGGAGTCGATGGAGACCAGGATTTGCCAAGTGCAGGTGCAGGTGCAGGTGCAGGTGGCTCTGGGCAAGGAGGCAAGTGGGGCTGGTGGCTGTGGGTGACGATTTCCTCGAGGTCCACTACTACAGTACTACTGTGCTGCAGCCTGCGGTGTTGGACCCGAGCAGAGAGACTAGACTCACTAGTAGTCTAGTGAAGAGGCCAAGAGGCCAAGAGGCCAAGAGCGAGCGAGACTCAGAGACGGCTCTGAGTCCGGCGAAAAAGTCTAAATGGACCCAGGTCGACAGTGATTGGCGAGAAGGGCGCGGCTCAGGGATGGCTGAATAACAATAACAATCGACAGAGCGAATAATTTGCCCTGTGGCCGTGTGGGTCGTAATCGACGGCGCTTTACCCGATGTACGCTAGTGTGATCGCCTCTAGCGTGCTGCAGCAAGTATTGGTGGGTGACGCTGGAAATCTGCCACCCCTCGTCACCTCGTGGCAGTGGCAGTAGTCGTACTGTAGTAGTCGCAGCACTTTCAGGATCTCGGGCTACGAAATCAAAAGAATACGCTGTCACCCCAGGTCTGTCCAGTCTCCAGTGTCTTCAGAAACTCAGAACAAAGATTCGATGGTTGATACCTTTCGGGACGTTGGCACCCGTCAACACTCAACACAGCACAGCACGCGACTCACAACGCGCAGAGATCGGATCCCAGCTTCCTGATCGAGCCACACTCAGTCCGGCAAGCACGGCAGGGCCAGAATACTGCTGTTCCTCGGCTCTTCTGTGGTCTGTAGATAACAAACTTTGCACCTCCACGGCGAAAGTCTTCTCCGTCACTCCGTGTCTCCGCGCAATTTCTGATTCCAAGCCGCCCTGGCCTGACCGTGGTGGTCAGCGGAGATCTCCTGGAGGCTGGCGCTTCTTGATTTAGAGTTTGACAGTCGATGGCTTGTGACAAGCACAATCTTATCAAAGACTCGGATCGTTGTGTTTTTTTATTTTCCAGTCCTCCAGTGTAGGTCGCCTACTTCTCGGACTCTTGACAACTTATCCGGAGTGTCTCTTCCTCGGGTTCCAATACTTGCTACTTAACCTGCAATGCAGTGACAGTCTCCAAGGGGACTCGGTGATCCTGAACCAGTGGGGCTATGCCGCAAGAGAGCGAGTCTGTACGGAGTAGTAATTACTCTGCTTGATGGTGTGGTGGAAGCCACGTGTTGCTCGTCAATCCTGGAAACAGATCACCAAGAATAGGACCAGTAGCAAGCTTCTGCGGGCTGCAGGTAGCGCCTAGCCGCTGATAGCGTTGTCTAGAGCTTCGCCGTATCGGCGCACAGCGGATTAGGTGAAGGTGTACTAGTAAGTGCTGGTGACAAATGGGACGTGGAGAGACTGCAAGATCGAGGCAAGGTCCAGATCGACTTGCCTTCTGGGTATGCTGAATTCGAGGGATTCAAGAGACTGCTGAAGGCTCCCTGATCCCACCCTTACTTCCTTCCTTTTGCAAGAAGTCTTATTTTGTTGTGTACTCCTTTCCCTTTTCCCAAGCAAGTTCTTACTCCAACTTCAGTGATGCCAATGAGGGCACTGCCGGGATCTGCTTCCGGTTTGGTTTTTTGTCGACTTAAAGCTGTTCGAGGTTCCGTTTCAGCTACGGCCGAGGTATTTGAGGGCCCTGCTTTCTCGACCTTTTCCTAAGTAATTCTGGAGGGATCCCGCGTCGAGTTCACAAATCTCGTATAGATTTGTTGGACAGCCCACGTAGATGGCCGATTTAGTGTATTTGATTTCCTGGTAAGCTTGAGGGTTTTCACCAGCAAGTTGAGCTGCGCGCGTTGCTTTGCTTCTTGTCGAAAACGCGTCTTGATAGTGGCGGCACGTTACAATACCGGCAGTAAGTAGTAGTCAGAGGCCTACGAAGCCTTCAACGTCGCAGGGCTTAGTGTATTGTGTTTGCGCCGGTGCTCCTGTCAAATCCTTAGTGTCATACTAACTTTTGCCTGGCGTTGAATACAAACTTCTACACAGGTATAATGGCGTCCTGAACGCGACTCCTTCGGAATAATGGTATGAGCAACAGAGTCCAACGACTCCAGATCCTGCGAAACTCTGTACTCGCGAAATACACCTTTTAGCAATAATGTAGACGTTGTCGTGTAGTCGACTGCCTTTACAGTTATCAACAGACGTCGAGGCAAAATGTGGGTCCCCGAAAAAATCTTCTTTGAAACTTGTGGAGCTGCCAATACGGGCGACCCAGATGTCTGATTGGCTCTAAAGTTTTGCAGCCTTTAAGAAAAGACGAGCACTAGAAGTCGACTTTCAAGGTGCAATTCTCGATACCAGAATGTCGATGTTGATGGTGGGGAATTTAAGAACGGACACTAACTTACTTATTGATTAGCGTGGGAGGCACTGGAGCCTCGCAGCCCTAGCTATCGTTATCCCAGGCCGATATCAAGAACTTGAAGAGGCAATGATCACGGTGAGAATGGCCCAAATGGGTTTCACAGGGCGGGGCACACACTCCAATGATTTGACTCCCTCAGTGTTGGCAGTCTTCGGTGATCGAGAAGGAATCAGGAGGCGAAGGAGAAGCACGTTGATATAGCTTTGTGTTCGGAAGAAGACGTCGAAGTCGAGATGACGCTAAGGATTGTTTGTGACCCAAGGAGATGGGAAAGGTTACGATCATGAGGCGCGCAGTAGCGTAAGGGACCAGCGAGATAAATAAGCTGGCATTTGTCCAAGCAGTGGGTCCCTCGTTTCCAAGTCTCAGAATTGCCCAAAAAGCAAGCTGCTGTGTAACACTCAAGCACGATTTTGTTGAACGAGTAGAGAGCCTTACAGCGGTATAATGATGACAACCGAGCGCTGCTTTCTCAAGATGAGTTTGGTGTCGAGCCGAGAGGGCCGTGGAAATCGGCCGTAGAACCACCCTGGAAGGTGGGATGCGTCTTCTACAGAGTAGTAAACCGGTGAACGAAGGGGATCGGGGCTAGCAGGCTGGGATGGGATGCGTGTTAGCTGGGACCCTCGAGGCTCGAGGAATCAATCGATGTGCTGGTCCGACTAACGCCGGAAAGGGTTAAGGTAGCCTGACGTGATGAATGTGAGTGGTCTCCTGGGAAATACTCAAGACTGTAAGGATCTCGTTGATCATTGGATGTCTTTCATCTTCAAAGGGATCTCAAAGACAATTTAGGCGAGCCGATACCAATCCAGAAGGTGCTTTTGGAAACTTTGCTGCCTTCACCAAGCTTGTGGTTGTTTTCTCTACAAGAGCGAGCAACGACACTATAGTGGCACAGTATCGCACAACCATTATTGCATGAACCGCCTTTTGTATCTTGGTACTGACCATCTCATCAACATCAGTTGGCGACCCTGCTTGAAGGAATGATGCGGAGAGGGCAGGAAGGCCACTTCGAGGCCAAGGGCATTATTACCGGCTGGGAAGACGGTTTCGGGCTTCAAGCCACAGAGGCGCTTTGGTCAGGAAATGTCCATGTCAGATATTACTTTCACCGCTTGTTGTATATACGACCACCGGGGGTCTTGACAGCAATAGAATTGGACCGCTGGCACGAGGCCTTCTAGGCTCCAGCACAACGCTGTCGCTGGACCAATGCTGGCCATATTATTGATTGTACTTTGCAGGAAAGTCTAATAAGCACCACACAGCCACGCACCTCGCCGACCTACCTCCATAGACAGCCATCATTCCAAGTTCGCGGATCCATCCAGGGGTGACGTCGAAAGCAATATTTCCTCGTTCTCAGAGCTCCAATGACGGGGCTCACACGCGCTATGTGTCTAGCAATCACACATGCACAACGGTGCAGGAGGATGATGGGTATCCACGCTCTTCAGGATTCTTCAATAGATTTCTCCAATCCACTCTCGAGCTTTCCTCGGCGTGAGAGCTCAACCGCGAAAGCCTTGTTGGATCATCATACAAAAGATGAGATGAAGTTGAAATAGACAATAACACTAAAATCTCATAAACTGGTGCTGCAATCTAGCCAAGGCTTAGTTACTGCACCATCGTTGATCAGCGCGCTTGGTGTCACCAACACCAAAATTCTTGAATTCTTAAACCACTAAGCCTGCCTGACAACCGCGCAGTAGCCGAAAGGACCCCTTTCCCAGCAGACTGGCACCGTAGCGGTCCTAGTTGGATATCACGAAGCTAAAGCCTTATCAAGAGTAAATATAGTGCGGTTTTTATTATTAGTGGGAGATCTGGTTGTTACAGTTATCCTGTCTTCTGCCAGAACTCCTCAGATTCAAAAGGTCTTCGAGCGATGCCCGCACCCTCCATTTGGTGGCGAGAGAGGTCTTCATCGCACCCCATTGTTGGCCGACCAGGACTTGGATATTAATGACATCAAGACTTTAATAATCCCTCAGGAAGACTGGCACACGCGTAATCAGACTCGAACCCTAGACCCTGTTAAGATTCAATGTTTACCCTGGGAGAGCCGAGCTGTCAAGCGTTCCTTGGGTTCTGGGAGGCCCTTGTCGCTGAACGGTACAGTACTGAACTTTTTCCGTTGCGAGAGGTTATTTGCCCACGCCTTGTGGCTTGCATGCATTCCTTGGGAAAGCTGATCACAATCCGGGCGTAAGCAGTCGTTAAGTTTGTCTCCTTTCAGCGAATTTGTGATGGCTCTCACAGCGGGACTGACTGTTCCCGTCTCCACCTCTGGAGTGAGAGAGAGAGAGAGAGCATATACCGTATGGCAATCTTCATTACTCCCGCACCCATATTGATCACGCACCCCGGGAATTCGCAAGGCTGTCCCAATTATTGCGGTTCGCGCTTAGCTCATGTCTTGTGCCTTCCTCAAAGAAATATTGGCAGCACACCACTACCTTCCCATGATGTACGGACGTATCATGGTAGAGTTCACGGTAAGTAAGGCTGTGCAAATACAAGTGAGAGGCACAATGATCTTGGCATATCGTGGATATCGGCGGGTGCCTTGGCCGACGATAGATGGGAAAGTTTCACGATGTAATTTCAATCGAGGCTGTGGCATGCCTGGCATGGGAAAGTCTCACGTCGTTAATATTAATTGCGGCTGTGGCAGGAGGGCGATATGGCGGGAAATGTGTTTGGGGCTGGGGCGGTGAGTAGTTTTGCAGCGCCATGTGTGGATGATAATCTGAGGCGGATGAATCGACCCCTCAGCGGATGGGCCCTTGACAAGTTGGACCCTTTGTCGGATGGATTGCGCCGCACTAGGATCGCGTTAGAGGACCAGTGGTAGGTGATAGTTAGTCAATGGTTGCTGAAGGCTGTGATGGAGTTGAGTTGAGGAAGGACTCGAAGAAGTTGCGACGTCGTCAGTCGAGTTCACTGGGAAGATGAGATCGGTGTTTGCCAGTTTGGTCAGTGTTGTTAGAAGTCAACATTTTATGATCCATTCAACCAAAGCCATATCCTCACTTCCGTTAGAGATGGCTAGCATGGATGAGCCCATCAAGTTTGATGGATCGTGTCATGGTTAGGACGAATGAAACGTATCCAGATGTGTAATGATGAATCCCAATCCGCCTTCAGATCTCTCGTTTTCAACGTCAAGCTCTTTGACGAATTGGAAGGCACTACAATTTTATCCAAGGCCTTCGTCAATTGTTACTACGACGTCTCGTTCAATATATCTGTACAATATCTCCAGTCCTTCGTCCAGAGGCAAGGTCCACGCTACATGCTGGAATTCTATACATTCAAATTATCGATTGAAAATGGTATTTCTTCGCAAAACTTATTGCCAGGGCTCGCAGGGCTCGGGATGCTTATGGAGGTGACGAACAACACTTCCTAAGCCAACGCGTTCGTGTCATGGACAAATTACCCCGTTGTGTATTTCTCTACAGTTGGGCCCAGATCACCATAGTTGATAAAATCCTTACTTTGGCCCATCACATCTTTTGGCATTTCTACGAGCGGAAGTATATGGCTCGGAATGGAACCTGGGAACAAGCAGACCCAGCGTGCTCTCCTGGTCTTCGAGATCAGGCACAGTTCGGAGAAGTTGGACGAGACGATAAGTACATACTCTCTCTGCTTCAAGAGAGCAAACATGATATGTTCAGGAGGGACAAAGCCATGTTTCGTTTGCCACCACTCTTGTACAAGTGCTGGTTGAGAGTTCCTCCCTGCATAGTGAAAACACTGCATGGACACCATTGTTCGCGAAGTCTCGCTATACATATTCCACGACGCTTCGTTTGCTCTTGCGCTTAAGGCTGATACGGCGGTCATGGGGTCCTTCTCTCGTCGGTCCGCACCTCAGAATATGTCGATACCAACCATGATTTATTTCTCGGGTTCTACATGGACACTTCGTACATGGACAAATCTAAATGAAATATCAAACGTTGTATCGCACACAGTTCAATGTAGCATCCACCACAACGGGTACATGACCGGATTTTCGAAGGCAGAAGGGCCCACACAGAGGTATTGCGGTGCGCTTCGAAAGCCTTAGCTTTGAACATTTGCACGGCGCTTCTCCATATTCTTGCGCTCCCGTCTATTTCATCCTCCGTCGTCACAAAAGCTGCTGCAGTCATAACCCTCGATTCAAGTCGTTCGCGTCTCAGTAAGCGTCACGTCCTCCTTCGAAGTTGCCTTCCGGGTATATCCACCATCGTCGTAAACATACCCCGGTTCCACATCGCTGGAAACCATTATGGTGTCAAGACTTTCTTGTACGACGTTACAATCAGTGTGTGCTCCTCAGCCATTAGTGTGCTGGCGACGTTCCCATCAGCAGCGTTCCTGTCCAACCACCATGCGCCAAATCGCATAGTGCGATTGTGCAATTCCTTTAGGTTGGCTATGCTTGAAGGCCAAATGCCAACATATATCAAGCCACCAAACCATTCGACGTTGAGATAACAGTTTATATACCAAACTTGAATGGGACAACTCGAATATCTTGCAGGCTTCTCGTCCACAATAGCCTATGACGAGAAAATTTCCTTCTATTGACGCTTTGGACCTCTTGCTGCACGTAATGTTCTATAGCTACAGGCCGAGTTACACTTGCTTGAACAGCAGCTCCACGAGCTCGATGATAACGACGGAGAATGCTGCGATGCTACAAACAAATCACTTGTCTCTCGCTTGAGCCCCTGAACTGCTTTTCTAGCGTGATAACCGGACGTAAACAACCTTCGCAGTCTCCGACAAATACACTTACTTTTCCGAGCCTTCCGCCGGCTTTTCGGCAGAATATATATACCCAAATAAGGATATTATCTGTAACAACACCACAGGCGCCAAGGTGCAGCGGTGTAATGGTCGATCAAATTGTGTTGTAAGAGGTGGAATGGGCATTGAGCAGGAGCAACGATACCGAGGAGGGGTGCGAGAAAGATATGTAGGCATTGTAGACGGGCTGAACTCTTTTTTGCCGTCTCATAATTTTGCCGTCTCATAATTTTGCCGTCTCATAATTTTGACTTCACATATCTGGGGAAAGTTTTGACTTTTTCAATCTTTTGCCAATTGCGGTTGTTTTTATCTTGTCATGGATTCATTAAAGGCCCAGGCATTGTATTGGAGCATTAGCAACGGAGAAGGAGGCAATTGATATAACAGCCAGGCTCTGGGAAGGTCTTAACATATAGGCTCAGTGCGGGAATGTGAGGCAGATAAAGAACATGAACATTAACCCTCAAACTAAGAGCGACGATTGAGGAATACGATGCTGTTTGATTGCATCATTTGAGACCGCGGCTCCAACCTAGCAGTCACTGAGAATGCACTCCTCCGACGAAGCCAATTGCATTCGCTAAGCCGCCCCCCAATAGCAACATTCTTGCAGTCTTCAGTTCCCGGGTTGAAAGCCATTTGTAGGGAGCGGCTCACAGTAACAGTCTTCACGACGGATTTTGCTCTTCTGTTCGGGATATCCACAGAGGCGAAATACTTGATTCGACTGCTGTGTGAGATGCTCCTCATCTTGCTATTGAATTGGTCTCTGATTCATGCTTCAGATATGCCGCAGTCTTGGTTGTCTTAAGTGCCCCGAGTCCATAGCATCTACTCAAGTTCCTATGGTCGCTAGGACCAATGAAACGGTGTGAAAAGAGACATCTAAGGGCCAATAGAGAAGACAAGATAGGTCCACGAGAGGAGGATGGCGAATGAGGAGGGAAGCCTCCGAACACCGGACACCTGCTTCCCCTATGACTTTCTCTTCACGCCATCGACATACCTTACTTGATACCTCTTACCGTCAAATACCAATCTCAGTACAAAACCCCCTTCGTACTAGGCACCTCCCCCTCCCTTCCGATCACCCTCCCCGTCGCCATCCTCACCGCCACCGCCAACGCCTTAAACGCACTCTCGGCTCTATGATGATCATTCTCGCCCCTTAAGCAATCCACATGCATGGTAATCCTCGCTGCCTGCGCAAAGCTCTGCAAGCAATGCGGAATCATCTCACAACTTAGATCCCCTATCTTCTCACGCTTCAGTCCCACGTCGATGACGCTGAAAGGCCGGTTGGAGAGATCGACTACTGCACGGGATAAGGCTTCATCTAGGGGTGCGTAGGCGTATCCGAAGCGTTGGAGACCAGTAATGGTCCCGAGGGCGGATTTGAAGGCGTCGCCAAGGGCGATGCATACGTCTTCGGCGGTGTGATGGTCGTCGACTGGATGGTGTTAGTATCTTGATCACTATTATGAGAGTAGATATACTGTGTAGATCCCCTTTGCATACAAGTGCTAAACTCCATCCCGCGTGCTTGGCAAGGGCATGAAGCATATGATCCAGAAATCCAATGCCTGAATTGATCTCTATATGTTGAGATTTTGATTTTTGAGCAGCATGACTGAGGTCTCCTCTATTGAGCAGCTTGCTGTCGGTATCTGCCGGGAAGCCGCCTCCATCGAGATTGAGAGCGAGAGATATTTTGGTCTCATTCGTGTTGCGGGTTATGGCTGCGGAGCGGACTCGTGGTTCTGAGTCGCTGGACATGTCGGTTGATGAGATGGTGGGAGATTGTAAGAGAGCTTTGAGTCCTGGCTCGTGATAGATCCTGAGGAACAATCTTGCTTATGAGATTACACATCTATACATCTTAGAGTTTCTCAAACGCTGGCAAAAATCATATATAAAAAAATTAAATTTTCTTGGACTGCTACCCGCAGAGGAAACTCGCTAAGGCGCAAACAATATTCTGCCCACCTTCACCGTTGATCTCGCCTCAGAGATTCGAATCTTTTTTCGAGCTCATCATACATGGTTGATGCAACGCAATTGCATCGACAGACCGAAACATGGCACCCTCAAGAACACGAACAGTGAAGTCTAAGCACGCAGCCAATGGCTCTGGGGTTCGAAGCCAGAAAGCAGCAGCGGGAAGACCCAAAATTGACGGAGCTGTGTCAAAGACCCGAAAACCAAAGAGCAAGGGTGCCCCACCTCAACCTCAGAAGAATGGCGGAAAGCTAGCTACGTTGAGGAAGAAGAGGAGAATATACACAGAGAAGGAATTGGGTATACCGGCATTGAACATGATTACGCCAGTTGGAGTGGAGAAGCCGAAGGGGAAGAAGAAGGGAAAGGTTTTTGTAGATGACAGGGTAAGCTCGGCTGTGCTGCGAGATGCCTGAATACAATTTCGAAGCTGACGTGGGCTTAAGGAGAGTATGATGACAATTCTAGCGATGATAAATGCCGATAAGGAGGGGCAGATTGAATCAAAAATGATGAAGGCGAGACAGATGGAGGAGATCAGAGAAGCGAGGAAGGCGGAGGCGGAGAAGAGGCAGGAGATGAAGAAGAGCAAGATGGATGAAACGAAAGATGGATTGAGGAAGAAGAGAAAGAGAGTAAAGGACGATGAGGATATCGGAGATGTGAGAAAGGAGGCTGTTACGGGGACGAAACCGCTGAAGCTGAGGAAGAAAAGTGTGTCATTTGGTTGAGGTTTCAGGCGGCTCGGAGTGAGAACAAAACCGGCATTATGGGGCACGTGAAGACAGCATCATGATATCGGCAAGTCAGAGGCGACTATACCTCGGAGTCATGGGTTGGGAAGATAGCTTGTCAGAGTGCTGCATCATGTGCTTGCCAAGGCATTGTTAAATGGTCCACGGAATCAACGCTATCTAAACGATATGCCACGTCTATTTCTAATCTGCACACCTTCTATCAGTCTCTTTCTTGCCATCGTCGCCTCATGGCATGGAAATGAAAAGCCATAGGATTTTGGTGTTTCAAGTCATCGACTTTCTGCGGAGGTACTGGCGAGCTCTCAATCCCGAAAGCCATCTGGTTCAGGAAGTTTGCAACCTGTCATACAATCAGCGACGTTTCTTTCAAGGATCAGGCATACTCACAGGTCGAGGAAACCAACTTCGGCGCTTTCTTGCCTCGAACCAGGCAAGATGTCCACCGTTGGAGGTTGTGCAGAGGACTGTGTATGGATTGTTGATGATCTCACCATATGGCAGGGCTTGCTGTACTGCAATCTGTAAAACATCAGCTTGCACACTTCGGTTGGAAACCAAGCAGACTTACTGGATCATTCTCAGCATTGATGGCAAAGAGGGGGACTCTGACGGCAGCCAAGCTGTCCACACAACTAGCATCTCGAAAGTATGCGTATGCACTGGGATAGCCCCATGTCGGTGCTTGTACGACTCTGTCGAAGTCATGTAGATACCTGATTTCTTTACAAGCTTGAAGGTCCAGTTTAGGATTCTTGGATAATTCTTCATAGTTGAAGTAGAACATCTCCCTAATCTTCTGACCCATGATCTTGAGATAAAATCGCCCTAACATAGTGGTCATCATGACCGAGTTGCAGACATCCAAGCTCCATGGATTCGAGAGGACGACGGCGGCCTCAAGAATGCACGCATCGCCTTCCTCACCCAGATACTGGTGCTACTAAGCACTGAAGTTAATGATGGCTCCGAGGCACTCACATTGATCAAAAGGTTCGCACCCAGGCTACACCCAACACCGAACAGCGGTCTATTTGGGAACGTCTTTCTGAGCCACAGAACCGCCTGCCTGAGATCCCACGTTGATCTCGCATTGAAGGTGAATTCGCTTGTAATCTTGTGCATTGCACATCCACGACTGTTGACTACACAGGCCTCCCATCTCCTTTCTCCATCAGCTCCAACAAGAGGAGCAAGTACATGCTTCAGATAGACTTCACTCGAGCCTCCAGAAACCCCATGAAGCGCCACCAACATAGGTCGATTATCTAAAGAGCCAACATGCTCCAGAGCTTCTTTTGAGAAATAGGTCGTACGAGGTGGTAGACTCTCATCCTCCTCATCCATAGACTCATTCACTACAAAGTCAACGGCGAAAGTGCCTGGAAATGGACAACCCGCTGATTCAAATATCTTGCGCTTGTAGTGGAGAAGGGGCCCATCGTCCTTGATTGCTGTCCACATAGTCTGTAGATGTCCATTGAAAAGTAAAGGATTCAGTCGACATGGAGGTGTTGAGTCTTGACATATGCGAGCAAGTGTCGTATCAAATCCATCCTTGGTCTTCAATGATATCGAGGATGGATTATGAGTGAAACTGATCTTGGTCCTTCCGAGCTGTCCCATCCTCAGGCTGAGTAGGACGATAATAAGATATAGAATTGTGAACAATGCAGCAGTAGTTAATGCTATCAGGACTAAGTCTGTATCTATTGGAAATATCATGTTGGTGGTGAATCTCTTAAACGCTGGTGAGTGCAAGTCAGTCCAACAAACCAACCAAGCAAGAACTTAGACCTCGGCAAGCTCGGGTATGCTTTGACCCTCGATACCCGCTGGATATCTCTAGGCTATACCGACACCGGTTAGCTTCACATAGCTTCATCACTCTTTCTTTATCCGGACTTCACCTTGGCGGCTTCGGCTTGAATATGGCGAACTCTCCACAACCACCATCTGCCCAATGCTGGCAGAGACCTGTACCAGCCAGCCATGTCGCATGAAGGCTATCAGGCGACTGGAAATAGATCCTGGCCTTCGAATGGTCAATATGGCCAACGACCCTTCCAGCCGTCACCGTCACCAGCGATAACTCCAGGTCGAGAACAATTTCACTTCCAGGCCGGGAATGGTATCCGGGCTCAGGCATGGAATCAGCATGCGCAAATGCAGAATGGCGCTCCGACGGCATATTCTCCAAGCTATCTAGAGCCAACTCCGTCTATACAGACGCAGTATATACAACTACAGACCCTCCACCCAGGTCAACTAACAAAGCAAGCTACTCCGAGTCCATATCAGCAACATGCTGCACGACCGCTGGCTAGCCCGCAGTCAAGGAGGATTTCAGCCATGTCGAGTGTTGGATATGGTACTCCTGGAGAGTCGGACCGGTCTTTCCTGCTCATCTCTCTTGCGGAGGAGTATATTCAAGCTGCGCACAAGCTTGCACCATCTCTGGCGACGAAATTGGATTCCAGCCATGTGGAAGAATACCAGAAGCTCGTGGCAACAGCGCTGGGGTGTTTCGATGCTCTCTTGAGAAAGACGAGACCACAGCCGAGGGTGGAAGCGAATGTGCGGCTTCGATATGCTAGTTTGCTCTATGAAGAGACCACGAATTTCTCGGAGGCAGAAAATATCTTAATGAAGGGTATCAAGTTATGCGAGATGGTAATACAACCGTCAAACCGGAAACCACTCTCTAACGCTGTATATAGTATAATTACCACGATCTAAAATACGCCATGCAATTCTTGATGGCCCAGTCCATGTTTGAAACCACCCCAAAGGCTGCCATGAAAGCTCTTGATGGCCACATCTCCGATGCAGATGCGTGAGATCTCATTGTTCAGTCTCAAAGTACTATACTGACTTGACACATAGCTACCACCATACTTCCTGGATATACGCATTGAGGTTCCTCAGAGCATCTTTCGCGCTTGCGTCCGGCACCCCGGCAGATATCAATACAGCTGTGCAAAATTTCAGGACCATAGCTGACATGTCCCATCAACGAGGCGACCGGGCTATGCATCGTCTGTCATCTCTTGCAGAGGCAATGGTACATCTCAAGTCAACGACCTCAGAGTCGCTTGAGAATGCCGACCGATGCATGGCAGCAGCTTGGACGTATCAACTCGATACTGACCAGACACCACAACTGCGAGCACTGACCCACATTGTCGACTTGGCTTGCAGTCTCCGTCGTAACAACCCAAAAACCATGGTACCCAAGTGTAAGGGGATGCAGCTCACTATGGACGATATATTAAGATCGAATTCGTGGGGATCTCGGGATGACAATTTCTCTGTTCCCATCAATAGTACGATGAGAGACGATGTTAGCACTGTCAGCTATGATACGAGGATGATCCTTGGTATTGGCGCAGATGGACGCGATGCTCTCATGATGTCTTTCCTTAGTCAAAAAGATGCATATGCTATTTGGTAGGTCGTCTTCATCATTGTAAATGAATATTGATTTCGCTGACAATTCAAAAGCTCTCTGCTCTCAGGGATTGTCCTCTCTCACAAGAGTGGTCCTGACGCCAAAAGTAACAATTACTACAAGCATGGTTTGACACACTTAGAACGTATGTTCGAGTCATCGTTGTCGTCGATGTGCTCCTAGCTGATATTGCTTGTAGCTGAGCGAGTAATTGGCCGTGAATCAGGCGGTTCTTTGGCAACATATGTCGCCAAGCGAAAATGGCGAGGTCAGATCAAATGTCTATTACATGCCAGCATCGGTCTTACCAAAGCTCAAACTTCGGACTGGGTCGAAGTTGGAAACTGCTTAGACGAAGTAGATACGGTTGTCAGACAGCACGAATTATCGCTGGAAGACTCCCTGGGATCTTTCATCCTATATCTCCGGGCCATTTACTACCAAGGAACAGGGCATCTTGAAGAGGCCCTCCAAATCTACCAAAACCCACGCTTCGACCTCTCCACCAACGGAATCCCTCACTCCGGCTCTGCCAAGCGAATAGAGCACGACCTCTCCATCCTCTCCGCCCTTAACACCCTATGGATCCTTCAACACCCCACCTACAAAGACACTGACCGCAACACCACACTCCTCGGCCTTCTCGCCCCCCACTGCGAGAACCACACCGACCCCGACTTCCGCACGGCCTACCGCATCCTACAAGCCAGCGTCCCCACCAACATCCCTATGCAAATCCACATCACAAAAAACTTCCTCAGCGCAGCACTCAACGGCTCACAAGCCACCTCCAACGTACATTTCTTGTGCTTGACCTTCACCATCATGTGTGACTGCTTCTTTGCGACGAATGTGGGTGAGCAGGCGGAGAAGAGCGCTCTGGCTGCGCAGATGCAGGCGAAGAAGAGTGGGAGTAAGCTGTGGGGGAGTGTTACGGATGGGCTGCTTGCGAAGTGCTATGAGGGCCAGGGCAAGATGAGGGAGGCCGAGGGGGCTTTGCAGGAGGGTGTGAGGTTGGCTGAGGAGGCGATGAGGACCGGGTAGCTCGTCTTCGTTCAACTGAAGCAATTGTTTGTGTTTGCCGATGTAATGATGAATTGTATGATGATGCGAGGTAATGTCATGGATGAGTATAGGGGAAGGCGCAATCTGCCTTGCATTGCTGGTTACATGAGAAGTTGGAAGGGCACAAGAGCAGGAGTCGTTCGGAATTGGGATTCGAGACATTGTATCCATGTATCTTTGTATGAGCGGTTGCATATACCCATCTTCGGCTGGCTTGGCTTAGCTTAACTTAGCTTGTTCGTCATATCACCACATAATACATGAATGATCTCTCCACCTGCATTCTGTGACTTGGACAAAAGAAGCAACATTATTTAGTCAAGTAAGTTAGGAATCTATGCAGATGAGCTAGCTGCCTTCCTGCTTCTGACCGTCTCTGCTTCTGACGAGTAACGTTATATATAAATAACTCAACCAGAATCGCTATCATACTTTCAAAATCGGACTTGTGGAAACGATTCTCGCCAGCTCATCATGGTCTAAGGCTGTAGGCGTTGAGAGCGATTACTTAATTCTACCCATGCCCTTAGCTCCTTTATCGTCAATGATATGTATGTGATGCTGACGATGTCTAGAGTGATTATGGAGGTCCTTACTATTTGACACCATACAACACATCTCTATACAGTGAGCTTCTTGCAGTCGGCTGATTCGGTGCCTGTTCATATGTGATATTGTGGAAATGGGAGACATGCATTGTCGAATGACTTCAAGTGGTCCTGCCAAGGATCTCGAGGGGCAACGAGGAGGTTGATAGTATGTGCTTGAGACTGGTATTTGAGCAAGTGGAGTGAACACCGATGATATAACTGTAAGCTAGGGTCAGACATTGCAAGGGAACAGTAGTTGACACCTCGCCCCGAATACCGGATATTGTGACATGACTTGCATCTTCTTGACACAGTAGAAAGATCCAGGTCCCAGTTCCCAATGGGTGATATTGGAGTTAGAAGATTAGACTTTACACGAAGATACATTATTTACACTACCCCAAACCTCCTTAAAAGCCAACTGGGAAAAGGATCCGTGGCAATCAAACCCTCCTAATCTCTCCAAATTCGTGTCTGAAGACTCTGTATACGTGAAATTCATACATTAGCTCTTTTGATTCCAGTCTTTGTGCGTTTCCCCATCATTCTGGCAGCCGACAAAGATAAGGTTCCCAGGAAGGTGCTCTGTGACCAAGACGGGGCAGATGCAGTGTGTTAAAGTAAAGGGACCGCTCGACGGATGCCCGCTTAAGATGACTGCTTGATGACTGAGAATGAATGCATTGCCAAGCCGATGTCCAAGGCAGTGTGGCAAAAGCAAGAAGCTGCCGGGATGTGTTGGTGCTAGAGAACGAGGAGAAGACGAAAGCGAGGACAAGAGATGTTCGGTGTACTGCATCATAACGACATGCAACTGGCGTTCGCATGGGCATCCCGATCCAGTGCGTTGAACCCGTTTCTCCGTCTCCGCAATCAATTCCTGCCACGATCTCGTAATCAAGACAGACGCGTCTTCTCCTTCAATCCTCCGATACTCTCGATGTCGATCTTCTCCCATGCACCACTGCCTTCCCTCTCGTAGGCAGGCAATTGCTCTTCTTCCCTCAACGGCTCCATTCCAACACTGTGCTCACCAACCCGGACAACGACAACACGCCCGCTCTTCCGCTTGCCGCTCTCATCCTGCTCATCAGGAAAAGTGATCCGAATCTCAGGCACAGAGGAAGGAGAAGGTGGTGCTGATTCCAGCATAGCAGCCTTCTCGTCATAGAGATAGAGAGTGGACGAGCGGGAAGCGGTGATGGTCAAGCGGTTGGGGTTTGATAGTGGAGTGTGATTGTGCTGTGGGAGGAGTGAACCACGGTTTCGCAGAGACCGGGAACGGCGGCGACGGCGGAGGAGGGCAAGGGAGCCGAGTAGGACGAGAGCGAGAGCAAGAAGACAGACCAGCGCAATGAGGAGGGAGATGATGGTCGGTGACATTGAAGAGGAGGAGCTGGTGTCGCGGGCTCGGAGAGCGTCGAACTGGGTGCGCAGGGTGTTTGTGAGTTGATCCATTGCGATACTGCTGTTTGTTGTGATGTGATTGTACTTTGTGTGCGTATATGAAGAGCTATGATTCTTGGTCAACTTCTTATTCTCTTGTATTGGGATGGAGGCTGTATTTGTGTGATATGAAACACGAAAGGGGCATGGAGGTCGCGTTGAGAAATGCTGGGTGCAGGAACATACGATAAAGCAGTTGCGAAGGTCAAGTATTTCGCGAGTCTGGTGGAGAGAATGGACGGCGTGCGACTGAACGAGTGAAGTCGCGTTGCCTGTGTAAAGAGTGTGGGGATCCCGAAGGATGAAGGAAGGAAGGTGCGAGAGAGGAAGTGTCTTGCGTTCACAACTTCACGATGATGGTTTTTTGATCGGAAAAGAAAAGGAGGTAAAGAGAGGGAGTCAACAATGCCAGCTCAATTTCCATCCCTGTACCTGACTAAGCCCCTTTGGGAGGTGTTCTCGATTCCAATGGCGCCACCAGCAATCTGCATTGACGAATCACATCATTCAATTTGAGCAAAACAGCACCAGCGGCCGCTGTAAGCGAATTAAGCGAGATGAGCGCTACTCTCCAATTCGCATGTCATGTGATGCTACAGAGTCGGAGTAGCGGGCGATTGACTCGATCAGTTAACAATCAGTGAGAGTGATCCACCAGCTTAAAAAAAAAAGGAGGCAATTCGAAGAATGTGGACAGTTTATATACCAGTGACCTTGCAACTCAATAGCTCAGTGTCCTGTCCAGTCCATCCCTGGCGCTTGGCGAGCCAGGAACGATAAGCAGGTCGCTTTTCCGTCGAAACCACAATACTCCTGGTGCTCGATATAAGGAGGACGCAAAAGCCCGTTCACTCAGCATGATTTTTGCAGCAGGACTTCTATAAAAGCCAAATTGACTCCTCACCCCACATATTACTGTATTGTTCGGAAAGCTCGGAGTTCGTTGTGACACAAATTTGTTTGACAGCCAGTTCCAACTTCTGACCTTCCACTTTGAACCTGCAAGTATAGATGTAGGATAACCTTAGCCTCTGTCCGGGCTAAGCGGTTTGCTCTAAAGTGAAGAGCTGAATCACCAACTTTCGCGATTCGTTGCAGATCTGATCGTCTGGAACAAACCATGTCACTGAGCTATTTCGGTGGGAAAGAGGATCGACGAGGCGTCTATCCTGTTGTTCATTCCTCCAATGTCGAACGAGTTACATGTTGGGAGTGTGGACAGAGAGCGCTTGAATGGAGGCTGTGACGAAGAATGACTCACTCCTTCCGAAGACATGTTTGGGTCAGAGCTTAGCCGCGGGCGGGACGCTGACGAGTTGGCAAACGAAGGCCTACTTGGGGGAAAGCGGCTACCCTCAGAGCTTCAAAGAGCCTCGCATAGTGAAGGATTATAGTTGGAGGAAACTTCGATGCCAAGACGTGAGATGGGTAGGCCACAACCAACATATGGGATTTCTCGGCGACCACCAGGTGTTACGGAAGGAAGTCCTTCTAGAATCATGAGGTGTACAGCATGTCGAAGGAAAGGAATTTTATCTGTATTCTATATTTCTGTACTCGCGAGATTCTGGAAGAGATGTTTTCGAAGAGCTGTCAGATCGTCTTGCCCCTTCCTGCTACACTGTACGAGACTATATTGTAGGGGCTTCCACTCCAAGCTATGTAGGTCTGGAGACGTCTAACATACTATCATCATTGTATGCACTGCCGGATCTTCAAGCTGCCGGCAACAGTTATCACGGGCGATCCCCAAGCTAAGTAGCTCCGAGACCTTTAATATCGGGCGCTGTTGTGTAACCTTGACCCCATCTACAGCGAAGCAGAAAGTCTGCAGCTTGCAAGGGACTAGCGGTGAGCTCATATCTCATATCGAGGTCAAAGAGTGTTAACAGCGGGATCAGCAGGTTTGACTTGGTAGTACAAGGAGCTTCGGGTATAATAGTAATCTGGATGACGACTGCTCATCGACGTGGTCCAAATGTCCTGCTTTGGAGTAAGCACGGGACAAGCGAGATTGTATGCAACCTGGCGAGCTGCCTCGGAACGATCCAGTCATTGTGGGATATCGAATCTGGGGTTTATGGTGAGGCTCTGACGACGTTGGGCGCTGGCACGAAGTGGCCTTGAGTCATTGGACGTGTGGTACCGATTATCGAATGATCACCATGTGCAAGATCGATAGATTTCTTTTGACAAGTCGGCGATCAAGATGAGAATATCTGTTCAAATAATTTGTTTCCAAAATTGATGAACGTTACTGCCCAGATTAGTATTGAAGGAAGGCTCGTGATGTTATGCGGAGAAGTGGCGAGTTTCATGGTGGGAGTCAGAGATGAAACAGGTCGACTTCAATGTGGCCTTCGAGTGGGCTGAAGGGGCGAGACTACCATATTGAAATGGAGTTTGGAGTCAATAGCAGTGTTTTGTGCCGTTTCGAGGAAGGCGGTGCTGTCATCGAATTCTCGAATTTGATTACCCTGCATTCCAAGAGAGGAGAGTTGAAGGTCCATTGGCATATAATGGCATGCCCTGTAGGTCTGTTCAAATTACTGTACCTGTTACTGTACTGTACTGTAGATAGTGTGTCATGGTTTAGTGCCCGTCAACGGTTTGGGGCTAGGGCCTGGCTGATATGGCAATAAGTTTTGTGCCCCTCCGTGCCCTGAAACATGCAGAGTACGAGGGAGCTACAAGTACTAAGTCGGGATGGCGACAAATGCTGCTATTCTTAACAAGCTTCGCCCAACCCACCAACCACAGGCCCGCGATGTGAGCAGCATCGTTGTTGGCTCTGCTGGGGCCCCTGGAAAGGTCAGTCTCGCTAGGGCTGAATACAGTAAAGGGCAGCCTTTGCCGTGGCCCATTATTGCCCAAGGGATCGCGCTTTCCCTTTCCCATGTGTTTCACTTTCTAGCCTTATTCTTCCATCTCACCATTATTGTCCTCTCGGAAAGAAGGAATAAGGAGTCGCAACGAACCACATTGATTACTACGGAGTACGGACCAACGATGCTGACGATTATGCATCTTATTATGTCCCTGCCTGGAAGGACGTGATAGATAGACGCTTCAGACGCTTCAGACGCTCCAGACGCTCAACAACAACCACGCCACGGTACATCCCTGGTAGCTGTTGCAAAAAGCCACAGTCAAGCGCCAGCCTTGACAATTTGCTGTGACTTCCTTCCTCTATCAAAAAACGGACTGCTTGTCCTCCCAGAGAAAAAAGAAGAAGTATCTATCTACTCTACTCCACAACACCAACCCGTAGCCACTCTCCGCCCTGGATCGTCGATGCCGTGCAACCTCGAACAATACTAGTTCGCATTCCCCTCTCGCTTCTCCGCCCCTTTAAAGCTGTCCGCAAGTCCACTTATTCATTAGACAGCTTCATTCCTGCCTTCCTAGACGAAGCTTAACGCCCTTGCTTCCCTTGGGGGGAACCCTTTCCGGCGCACCACACATTCCCCAAATGTATTAAGACAGCGCAGGAAGGACAACAACAATTTGCCTTCAAAGTCAATTTCAAATTCCCTTCGAGCCTTTCACGCCCACGGGTCCCTACTGCTCTCCAAGCAAAGTACGCCCACCTGACGTTGCATATGACAAACGGAGGGAGCTCGTGCGACATCTCTTCCGCATTACCTATATCCCTTCGACGACCGCCTGCTCACCCTTCGCTGATTCTCAATCATTTTCATGACCTGATCAATTTTCTCTACTGCCTGCTGGTTTTCTGTACATGAGACTTCCCGCCAGTTACATACCTTGTCAAAAGTTAGTCACTCAGATCAGGAATCAGCCTTGCATTACCACAAACATTGCTGACATATTTGCGGGCTCTCACAGGCACATAGATCTTCTACCACGCTTGTCAAATAGAAGTTGAGGAGCTCTTCTTAGTCCGAGTCGTCAACTTTTGGCATCTCTTAGCTGCCTGGCGACTATCTAGACGCTTTGATATCAGCTCCGCAATTTTATAGGATAGGCGCTCCCATGGCTTCAGCAACGACCAACAGACCCTCTATCTCTATGACCACCTCTGTAAAAGCAAGAATCTCTGTCCCACGATGCTCTGCTGACAATCCTTTCAGACACGTTCTACCCGCTTCGGAGATTTCAAACCTACCCTCTCAAGGCGCACTAGCGATGAAAGAACAGCACAAGCTTCCTCGCTTGCTCAAACATTCGGCAATGGTGGATCCTGGCAGGCTTCGAGTGGGATATGGGGGAATAGTACAATCGGCAGTGGTTTTGCAAGCGCTCGGAGGGATGCATCACGGCCTCGTAGTACGTTTGTGAGCCGCTGTGAGTGACGCCGGGTTGCTGACGATAAGATAGTAGCAGAACATGATAGTTTTGGAAGTCGACCCAGTGGGTCCGGTGCATTGGCAGCAACATCGGAAGCAGATAGTCCATGGGTTTCAAGATCTTCGAACGGTCCCTGGAATCCTACCGATAATACATCCCCTACCTTGCCTTCCTCACGCGGCGATAATACCTCCCCTTCCTATGTTCGGAACATGTCCGCCTCCAGTCAAGCTTCACTACTAGACAATCCACCATCTCATCTCCCGTCTCGACCCGCAATTGGGCATGGAGGAAGCTTCGGCAGCCGATCACAAAGCAAGAGTAACCTAGACCCCTCATCAGGAAGCTTCAAGTACGCAAGGAAACCCTCCATTGGATACGTGGATGATAAGGAGAATTTGGCACATTATACTTCCAATGGTGACCATGCTTATGAGGCAGATATCAACGCTAGGTTCAAGGTGGATCCGCTTGGATCTCAAAGCACTTTCTTGGCGATTGGAGGTGGTTCGAGGGATAGTAGCATACCCCCATCCAGAGCATCAGATTCTGGTTTCCATGGATCGTCAAATGGATTGTCGTTTGGTTCTATTGGTCATACCCCTAACGGCTCAATACATTCACAAAGGCAGTCGTTCTCGGGGCTCTCCAACGGCTACGGGGCGCCAAATAACGGCTCGAGATATGCTGATCTCACCACGCAGACTGATGAGGAGCTCAGGAATCGACTATCAGGGATGAACTTAGGTGACCTCGACCGAACCACCGCTGCTCAAATGAGTAACGACCTTGGGCTATATTCAACTAGCAATAACTCCGTTTCACAAAATCATCAGCTCAATGGTGTTAGTCCGTGGAATGAACCATCGAACGGAAACAAGGCGCTAGCGAATTATGACAGCTATTCATCAGGCTATGCGGATCAAGGCTACTTCAACAATAACAGCAGCAATAAGCCTCAAGTAATCGATAGGCATTCAATATCACCAACAGGTAGTGACTATCGGAATGGTACGAATAGTGCCAAGTACTATGGCCGCGCAAATGCACCACCGAATGGGTTGGATTTGACGGTCAGAAGTAGGGAGCCGAGGATGCAACAACAAGCACTTAATGAGTTGGATCGCAGGTTTCAAAGCATTCAACTTGCGCAGCATCAAGCATGGCTCTACAACAATGGTCATTTTGCTGGTGTAAACCAATATCCTTTACAGGCCTTCGACTTCACGACTCAAGCTTTCCGACAAGGACGTTTCCCATACAGCTATCCCATGGCGATGCCCCCATATCAACCTCAACAGTCGGTACCTACACGTCCAGCGAAGGATCATGATATTGGAGCTGGTGTAAGGAGTGCTCTTCTCGAAGAGTTTCGTGCGAATACGAAGTCGAATCGAAGGTACGAGTTGAAGGATATCTACAATCATGTGGTGGAGTTTAGTGGTGATCAACATGGATCACGATTCATCCAGCAGAAGCTCGAGACGGCCAATAGTGATGAGAAAGAGCAGTTGTTTCGAGAGATTCAACCCAATGCTCTGCAGTTAATGACGGATGTCTTTGGCAACTATGTCATACAGAAGATGTTTGAGCATGGCAATCAAGTTCAGAAGAAGGTTCTGGCTGAGACGATGAAAAACCATGTTATGGAATTGTCGATGCAGATGTATGGGTGTAGGGTGATCCAAAAGGTATATCTGGGCACCGTCTTGTTAAGTAGCTGCTGATTGTATCAGGCTCTGGAACATGTACTTGCAGATCAACAAGCAGCGCTAGTCAGGGAGCTCGAGACGGATGTGCTCAAGTGCGTCAAAGATCAGAATGGCAACCATGTCGTGCAAAAGGCTATCGAGAGGGTGCCCATTAAGCATATTCAATTCATCCTCGACGCATTTCGAGGTCAAGTTCACGTCCTGGCAACACATCCTTACGGTTGCCGTGTGATCCAGCGTATCTTGGAATTCTGCTCACCCAAAGACCAAGCCAGCGTACTTGAGGAACTCCATACTTGTGCACCCATGCTTGTTACAGATCAGTACGGTAACTATGTCACCCAACACGTCATCGAGAACGGCAAGCCAGATGATCAGGCCAAGTTCATTCAGATCGTCACTGCACAGCTGTTGACCCTCTCGAAACATAAGTTCGCTTCGAATGTCGTCGAGAAGAGCATACAGTTCGGCAATGACGAGCAGCGAAGAGCCATTGTCGCCCAAGCCACTGCTATACATAGCGATGGTACAAGTCCTCTGCAGCTTATGATGAAAGACCAATATGGAAACTATGTTGTCCGTAAGTCATCCCTGCTCCCCTCTTCGCATGTCCCCGTTCCATCTCGTCCTAACACCTTTCTCAGAAAAGCTCCTCGCCCAACTCAAGGGCCCGGAACGACTCTTCTTCGTCGAAGCCATCAAGCCCCAACTCTTAGCGCTCAAAAAGTTCAACTACGGCAAGCAAATCGCCGCCATAGAGAGAATTATCTTCCTCAACGCCGCACCTTCACATCCCTCACCTCCTAACTCCCACACGTCATATCACTCACCTCCTTCGTCCCTCCCATCGACGACTTCGTTACCCTCCTCTCTACCTTCCTCTATTCCTTCTTCGACTGGATCCCTCCCGAGCTCGACGACTAGTCAAAGTACCACCATCACCTACCCTTTGGAGATTGAAGGGGTTATTAACGAGAATGGGAGTAGAACGACGACACCACAACTCACGCATGGACAGAACAGTCCGCAGAGTGGGAGCCTGCCGAGTATTGAGGATACGAATCATCCTCACTCTACACCAACCTTCGCTAAGGACTTCGTGGCTGGACGGGAGGTGATAGTCAATAGGTGTATGAAGAAACCCATGACAAAATTTACATTACC
>Ga0115846_100122_pt1 | contig 36697 bp, 32 predicted proteins | sample InSIn5gowninarea_2_FD_83860 | JGI IMG/M metagenome (GOLD analysis project Ga0115846, IMG submission 83860) | reverse complement strand
TATCTCTCTTGGTGGTGGTCTGCCTTCCTCGGAATACTTTCCCTTTGAGGAACTGTCCTACAAAGTCCCTCGTCTTGGACACTTTTCCGAAAAAGAAACACGAGAAAATGGTGTGACGATAACCGCAGGGAAGCATGATCTAGTCGAAGGAAAGTCCATCTACGACATCTCTGCTGCTCTGAATTATGGACAAGGTACAGGCTCAGCTCAACTACTTCGATGGTGTGTGGAGCACACCGAACTCATCCACAACCCTCCGTACGCAGACTGGTCTAGCACTCTCACTGTAGGCTCTACTTCAGGCCTCGACATGGTGCTCAGGATGTTCTTCCACCCCAACATCTCGGTTCTTACCGAAGAATATACCTTCTCTACTGCTGCCGAAGCTGCAACATCAATGGGTGTTAGAATGGTTGGCGTTGCAGTTGATGACGAAGGCATGCTCCCCAGCGCTTTAGACGAAATGCTGTCAAACTGGGATACTTCATTCTCCTCCAAATTCAACAACTCCCCCAAACCATTCCTCATCTACACCGTCCCCTCTGGCCAAAATCCAACAGGAGCCACACAATCCCTGCAACGGCGCAAAGAACTCTACGCCGTTGCTCAAAAACACGACTGTCTTATCCTGGAAGGTAAAGATAAATAGCTATCAATGCGGAACAGAGAAAGCAGAAAGCAGAAAGTAGCACGACGCGTTTGACACTCTGCTTCCTCCAGATGGAACCATACACAACCGCCAACACTCCCATCACACCACCCTCATCCCACGCCGAATTCCTCGCCAAACTCGTCCCCTCCTTCCTCTCCCTCGACACCGACGGCCGCGTCATCCGCATCGACTCCTTCTCCAAAGTCATCGCCCCGGGATCCCGCATAGGCTGGATCACCGCCCCCGAACAGATCTGCTCGCGCTACTTCCGGCACTCAGACCAATCGACCCAAGGCCCCTCCGGCTTCAGCCAACTCGCGCTCTTCAAGCTTCTTGACGAACACTGGGGCCACTCAGGGTATTTAGATTGGCTGATCTACATCCGGCTCGAGTACACGAAGCGGCGCAACGTGATGCTAGGCGCGTGCGACGAGTTCCTGCCAAAATCACTGTGCAGATGGAAGCCGCCTATGGCTGGGATGTTCTGGTGGGTTGAGATTGATTGGAGGCAGCATCCGATGGCGTTGAAAGTGGAGCGGGGCGAGATGACGCTGGAGGAGTTGGAGGAGCGGATTTGGTTGAGGGTGATTGAGGAGGGGACGTTGTTGATTAGGGGGAGCTGGTTTGCGCCGAATAAGGAACAGGTGTTGGAGAAGATGTTTTTTAGGGGGACGTATGCTGCTGCGAAGGGAGAGCAGATTGTGGAGGCTGTGAGGAGGGTTGGGGCGGCGTTGAGGGGGGAGTTTGGGTTGGAGGAGATGGAGGAAGGGAGTGGTGTTAATGGTGTTAATGGTCATGCTTGATATGGTGGGTTTTAACAGCCCGAATGTCATGGTCATTTTAAGAAGATTCGAATGTGGAATATTTTGATATAGTAGTCATGATATTAACTAAACCACAATCACTACTACAATGTTGCTCGCCCAGCCACCCCTCGCCGCCGCCGGCCACCACCTCCCCCACCCACCCAGGGTACACTCCCCACCACCTCAAGCAGTCTTCGATCACGAGGCGATGAAACCCATCTTGTCAATAAGCATCTCCACCCATACCCCTCTAACATCCAAAACACCTTCATTAGGAAATGTAAGACCAGACATCGCTAGTCGTCATATTACTCGATCCTATTCTTCATTCTCGCGAATAACACAAATCCATTAGTGTCTTCGAGCTCGGCTATGGGACGAGAATTTCGTAGTTTCTTGGTGAAAGACTTGTTGGCATCGCACACTCTTGGATAAACACCTTTACGGATAAAGTATTGGTCGACTCTGAGACCATCATACTCGTTGGCAGTAAGCTGTTTCATAACTATTTCTTCCTCTTTTCCAGTGCCACCTCTAGCACTGTCCTTGGCTATAATGCGTCTGCGATGTGCTCTGTCGCTACGTATCCAGGCGTGCGGACCTCGGATGCTCACTTAACACATTTGTCGTAGTATATGACCAGGTTGAACTTTACGAAATGGAGTCGGAGATCGTCCAAATATCTCTAGCGAACACAATTGCAAGCGTAAACTTGTGTTTAATACCATCGTCTTTGAACTGTTCAGCTGCACTACAGATCTTTTCACATAAAAGCGAGGGTATGAAGGCCGGTTTCGTCTTTTCTGTTTTAGTCGTGTCATGCATAGAATGTCTCGGAGGTCCGTGAATGTTGCAGGAGCAGTGCTGGCTTCCTAAGCCAGGCTGCGTCAAAACTAGATTAGCTGGTCGACATTCTTCCTCCCCGACCTACAAACCTTCCAGATCACGAAACAGCCTTGCACAAGTCGAGTGTTTCGTTCAGATCTGCACCAACACCATCAACGGTACGAAGACGTTGCACGTCGGTGCGGATGTCGCAATTGGCCAACGCTGTCATGGCTCGAAGTCGGCGTTCTTGTTCTGGATTTGTCGCTTTGCGACGCACAGTGGCAAGCCTCTGGCCAAACTTGAGGTCAAGCCAAACCATGAATCTCTGCACCAACTCGATGCAACGAACCAAGTTCCGGAGGATTAGGCTAAGTCGATTGATGAACGCAACGGTCTTTCGGAGATCACTACACTGGCTGACGAGAGCTGCTAGGAACGGCTCTTGTTCGTTTCTCCTTGCTTTCGCATGGTGCCAACAATGTAGTGTGCACGACGACCACGCCGTTATTGACATGCAGCAGCCCCGTCAGTCGTCTCATCCATTGCCAAGCGCAGCGTCTGTTTGTAGCCAGTCATGAAAGCATAGGCTAGGCAGTGTTTGTTGAGCTGTAATTTGAGCTGTTGTGCCTTACATCGAAGATTCGAAGGAAGAACCAGTGTTGGTGGGCAAACCGAGCTGCCACTCCTAGCAGAGGAGGAGGCGACAGCAGGAGCAACTGGACGAGTCGAATCGGTGGCGTTGGCGTGGATTGTCTGAGTGGCGTTGAAAGTCGACGTATCAACTTGTTCAGTGCTGCGACGACCATGAGCAGCAGAAGAGGAGGCGACAACAGAAGCGGCTGCACGAGTGTTTGCAGCTGAGGACGTAGCTTATCTGAGGTTGGGACGAGTAGGCCTAATTGGTGCAGTCGAGGCGTATCTAGAAACCGAGCGGAGGACGGGAGAAGGTAGGACCACACTATCATGGAGGTCCACGAACGCTCGAATCGCGTCTAGAGGCGCTGGCTCATGACGCTGTGCTTCTAGCAACTCCCAAGTACCGGTCTGCAGGTTCATGGCGCGGTGAATATCTGGTCGGCAATCAACTGGCTACTAGAATCGCTCGAGTGTAGCTTGTTGAGAACGTGCTCCGCACCATACCATTGACCTGGCGTGAGCAGCGAGTTGAGGCCAAGAACAGCGCAGTGATGCGTGTTAGAGGCTTCCCTCAGCTCTGGGTTCATGCGCAACAGAGAGGTGCTATTAGCGTAACCACCGGCTGTCGCTTATAGGAGAAGTAATAGCTCTGCACCTTAAGATTCCGCTATAGCCTTCATCTTCTTAATAGCGTCTTTTACGTTCATAGCTAGCAATTCTGAAACCCTTATTCGCTCTAGGCCTCGCGGTGTATGATCTAGCGACAACCTAGTATAGTTAGTGATTTCGAGAGTAGGAAGAGTTGATGCCGTATTAGCGATTTCTAAAGTCGATGCCTCAAGTGCAGCCGTAACCGGGAGTAGCCTTAAGTTTAGAAATCGTGGATCGACGACAGCGTTGTCTCGTGGCGGCAGGAGTTAGCACAGACTGCTGAGCAGGATTGTGGGCGGTAGGGGTTGGCAGTTGCTGAGGGTAATGGAGAACCGCGAACAGAGTGAGCTGCATCATACATTGATCGTACCAGCTCCATAGGGTTTTCATCTTCCCACTCTCGCTGAGTAGTACTGCCGTGCCATCCTTACTGCATCTGTTCAAACTCCTAGTACTCTCTTTAAGCTAGTAGCATAGACCAAGCAATCAAAGATCCTTCTGTGCGTCTCCGACGTCTGCACGTTATTCGTCTCAAGGTTAGCCGTGTTGAGCGTTTCGACCATGAGATCGCGGACAACGATATCGAGGAATTGGTCGAGGAAGCACCAGATTGTGTATAGAGAACTGACCTGGAGGAAACGCTGAGAGACGACCAATAGCCTGGCGGAGCTTATAAAGTGTAGCTCTGGCGGCACTGTCGAGAATGGGCGCCGTCCGATTATTGGAAGAGGGAAAAATGTGTTGAGGAGATCTGCTTTGAGAGCCGTGACTGCTCAGAAATCCTTACGTCTTTGATGGCAGCAATTGTCTGAGCGCAGTAGAAGTCGATGTTCGGACAATCAGCTGCTACATCGTCGAAAATGAAGGAGACATTGCGTTGATGGATACCATATCTCATGCTGGAGGATCGCAATGCTCGAAAATGCAGCGAGAACACATTAGACAATGTGGTGGTTCATGTATATATGATCGACACGCAGGTCCGGAAGTAGATTGTCATGGCAATGAGAAAAGCTGCCTTGTCTCTATGCTGTGTCACCAGCTCGGTACAGATCATCATCTCGTTATATATACGTCATTGCTTGCATTGTCGATAACCATGTTGAAAGGTTGTTTGTCCTGGACCTGTTGGTTCTGGATGCCAGAGTTGTTGAGGAGCTCGTTTGGGAGGGAGGAGACTACATGAGGAGCTGCGGTTGAGGAATCGTCGTTTGAAGTGGAATGTACGGCAGGAGCATGGTCGATATCTATTTCGGAAGGTTGCTCGTTTGGATTCGGGTGTATGTCTGGAATTTGTCCATCCTGGAGATCTTGATTGTGAGTGTCGGTGGGCGCAAGAGGATCGTGGCCCAGAACAGGAGAGTGTCATTGAGAAATCGTCGTTTGGGTTGAAGCGTATGTCAGGAATTTGTTCATCCTGGACCTCTCGCGTTTGGATTTACGCGCTTTGACGTTCTCGCCGGTAGTGGTCGCAGTGCTTGTTATCACAACGACCACCTGGACTGTTCGCAAGATCTCCCAGGCACCTCGATCTTCTCTTCCACTTTGACAGGCGTGGTAGGTACCTTGACTGGAGTTCCCGGATGATCTGCCTGATTCCTTCGACAGTTGGAGCGGTAGCTTGTGCATCATCACTCATTGACCTTGGCTGGTAACCTTCACCTCATGCTATATGTATACGCTGGACAAATAAGGAGATGTCGTCCACAGTGACGGGGACTTCACTGATGTTGGAAGTGTCCTTAGACCCGTCTCTCCTTCTTGGCCACTGGTGTCGTGCCACATCATCCTTCTTCTGTTCTGTCAACACACGCTAACATATGTGTAGCCAAGTATCCCTTTCGTGCAGCTTCAGTCTTGAATGTTTTCCATGTATCTGTAGTGTAGAGAGCTACGAAACCAAGTGTCTCTCCAGCATGCTTCTCGCTCTCGCTCATACCTGATCGTCTGTTAGTCCTACACATATACTTGAGATGAAATTGAGACTTACACGGTGAGGTCAGAGGTGTTGGGACGACTATTAGGAATTTGCTATTGTTGCCCACAGTCTCTCCCAAACCTATGCCATCCTAAAGCAAGAATTAGGTTTAGCTACAGTCGTTGTCAGATCGACCTTCCATCAGCATACATAGCCACGCAACTGATAATGAAATAAACTAGACTTCATATCCTTTAGCTGAAACTTCAGTTGCGCATCTACGATAAGTGGCGTAACATCAGCCTGGCCCACTTGGTGGCGATAGTACCATTAGCATCTTCATGCCTAGTGATCTTCTGGGGGAGTGGGTAGATCAGCGTCAGACCCAGGCGTTCGCGCTCAATCTTGGTGAAGCTGGTCTCTATTGCAGGTTCGGCGGCGATGAAGCGCATATCCGATGGTGCCTGGCCGAACTCGGGAGGTAGAGGAGGAAGCTCTCCATATCAGGACAGATTCTCCCAAATGACTGCTATAAATGTTTGTCGTATTGCTCGTATTTTCGCATGGAAAAATTGTGAAACGCCTTTTGTCTCACCAGCTTTGGGCATGCTGGAGGGGGATCTTGAGCCAGCCGACAGGATCGAGCATTGTACAGAGGCTGTAGGCGCCCCAGACCACCATAGCGAGACCAGGAAAGTAGTTGGAGTGTGCATAACGGTGCTAATAACGTCGTCCGCCACCGTCGAAGTGGTATGGAAGAGCGGCTTTTACATTGTTTCCAAAATCCACCAGATAGTCAGTGCTTAACTTGTGACAAGCAAAGGGAAGGTCGAGCAACGAATGCCGTCGGTCCAGACCGTATTGACACACCCAGAAAAGTTGTGGGCCGACGCTTGGTTGTGGTATGATAGGTTCCACGCCGTGAGTGCTGTCTGGCCTAAATGTAACGTCTGTGTGAGGAATCGTGCTAGATCTTGGTTGATGCATGTTGAGATCGAAGGGCAATCTACGGAATATTGATGAAAGCGTCCTTCAATACTGGACTTTGGCCGTTTTGCTGAAGTATCGTATGGTGGCAACAGCAGTGATATCGACAACATAGCTGATCATGCCCAGACCTTGCCCATGTCTGGCCGAGGTGATGATGTGTATGCGGGACAGTTCTATATCTTCTCGTGATTGCTGCCCCGACCTTATCGATCAGCAAACTCCTCCCTAGGTCCCGAAAATGTCTATTTCGCCTCGTCTCCGGAATCTTCATGGTCAACGCATAACGCATAGGTAGCTACGTTCTGGTGCTGCGGATCAAGGGTAGGAAGGTCGCGGTCGGCTCGAGAGTCCCCACTCAGATTTCTAAGCATTCTGATGTGGATAGACATGTTCTCGAACTTAAACAGGCTGCCATCATGGGTGGTCAGGTTAAGTTCTGCCTGACTTCATGCCATAAGGTCCTATACTTGCCATCCCGAATGCCCTGATATATTCTCATATTCAAGCAAGACGAAAGAAAAGGCAAACCCGATCGCTCGCTTCCGCCTCTTTTTCGGTGAAAGATTTTGCTTGGTTGATGAAGACATTCTGGATCTGCAGGTCTTGGTGTGACAAGTGGTGGATAGTCGAATCAGAGGTTGAAGGCTGGAGCCATGTAAATTCGTTTCTCCTATTTCTGTTACCTAATTGAATAGTTTCCGTGGGCACTGGATCAAATGTCGCAACCCCAGCCATAAGTTCAACAAACTTGGATGCCTCGCTGTCGAGCAAAATGAAACCATAGCTCCATTACCATGCGTCAATTACACACGATTGAATTCTCAGATCAACCATAGCTGACTTCGATGTCGCGAAGCTTTTGAGGCATGTTTGTTGGGTGCCATCCCTAACATTCTACGTCGTCCGGTAAGGGATTTCATGCGACCGCTGCCATGGTGACCGCTCAGCTTGTCGTTCTCAACCTCTACATCTTGGTCGTGGACCATATTACTGAGGCGATGTGGCCGGCATCTTTGAGAGGAAGCACGTTCGTGATCATACGTTTCATGCAACCGATGCCAGTGGCGAAAGTGTGGATGGCAATTAGCTGCAAGGTCATAGGGATAACCTCTCCGAGTACTCTTAGTGGAAACGATGTCTCATCGTGTAGATCCCAAACAGCTTTTCATATACTCGTGAACATAGGGATATCGAACTTTGCACTGGTTCGCCATTCCAACATAGAGCGTTTGATATCATGAAGAAGCTCACAACGGTAACATTTCCTGTGCAGCTGGTTGAAACGCGCTCGATCTGCTGGATCGTTATATAGACTGGTACCGAAAGCAGCAATAACGTCTTCGGAGAGGAGATGACCACGTTGAGGGGGAATTATTCGAATATTTGACAACGAACCGCGTCAATAGCTTCAGTTCCTCAATGACATGACCGTTGCTGACCCTGGTGCTGTCGCAAGCTTGTCGGAAGATGTCGCACTCAATGTTATTTTCGAAGCCTCTCGTCGTAGTGTGATCATTTGCGTCTTTATATATAATGTAGGTACTATTTGACGATTCCGTGGAGTCGGGGGTCTCTTGGCCATTGTGTCGAATATGAAGAGTTTTCGTGGTGGTGACTCAAGTTCGTCAGATTTTGGTGGTAGAGGAGGTGTTGCTGCAAGAGTCGGTAGCAGCTGTTGTTATGGCGGAGGAGGTCGTTGTGATAGTCGAGGTTGTGCTGGTGAGTCGTTAGTGGTCTGGAATCCTTCCAGTAACTTTTTGAGTATTCGACGATTCGCAAATGCGCTCACATAACACTGATGGGATGAAAACAGGTTTGCCATATTCCTAATCGGCAATATCACGTGACTCATGATCCCATAGCCTCGCGTCAGCATGTGGATTAAGAAGAGGTCATAAGAGGTCGCTACCTGAAGAGCTTGCGCCTGACCGTTCTCATACTGCCTTTGAAGATCTCAATCTCTGCGTCAGCATGGTGTGTGCCAAATTCATAGATGATGGAAATGATCGCGAAAATCCCAGAGTTGTACGGATCATCTTGTTGTTCAGTTGACCGATCCACACACCGTTCCCTGACAATGTAGAGTTTCTCTGTAGATGAGAGAAGAGAACATCGACCAGCGGTAATGATTATAAGTGTATGATAGAAAAGCGCGATGCGGAACAGAGAAAGCAGAAAGCAGAAAGTAGCACGACGCGTTTGACACTCTGCTTCCCACCCTTCATGCAGTCTGAACTGTCGGGGACTGTTGACTGGACTGTCGATGATCTTGAGCTTCATCTACAACAAGGGTACCAAACCCTTCGGCTAGCGAGTTATCCTTGGAATACCTCTCACCAAACTACTGTCACATTAGCATTTATTCTTGTACTCCTGATGAATTGCTTGTACCAAAACTATGGCAAGATGTTAGAACAATGTTGATAGCTGCGCCCTTTTTCTTTCTGAGCGCGTCATGATTGCGTTTCAGCTTTGTAGGCTTAACATATCCCACATCAGTCTCGCTTTTCTTGGCAGCAGCACCATAATATGATGGACAAGCTGGTAGGATCCTACATATAGGAGATGAGAATATCTCAAAGGTGCGGTATCCAGGACGAGGAACGAAAGAGAAAGGACGAAGTTACTTATATTGTGTGTGTCGTTTGCTGAAGGTGGAGAAAGTGAAAGTCGTTCCTATTGTCTGCCAAGTTCCTATTGTGAAAGCGGTTGCTATTGTGTGATAGTCGGTCCCATTGTTTGCCAATAGATTCGGTTGAATCGCATTCACCTCTCTCATCACAAACGCCGTGCTCAATAAACCCCAGCTTAGCCTCTCACAAACAACGATGACTCGCCGACTAGGCAGCCAGCAGCACTCACACACAAGACTGGCATTGTCGTCCAGTAGTATGATGTAGAAGATCGCCTGATAGGAACAAGTGATCACTGTGCTTGCGTATACTCTGGCAGTCCATTCCGATCACGATACTCCTCATCATGTTGTGCTTGGACTTTTGAGCTCGAAGCGTGTGATGACGAACCGCCCATACTGAACCTACTGCTCTGTTTTGACGACAACCGGCGCTGCTCGCCAAGCACTCTAAGCACGACACTTGCGTCACCTGGGTCATCCCTAAGTCCAGGACTCCACCCAAGGCACATTGTTGCATCTGCACCGCAATCCAACAGAGTCTGCACTGCGTCGATTGCTTGTGTCTCACGCCATTGTTTAGCTTCTCTCGTCTCTCCCGGTAGACGCTGAAAGTAGCGGTCGACGGCTGCGTCTACTGGTGTTCTGCTGTCGCCGTCTCGCATCGTGGCTTTGATGCCTCGAGATAGTAGTGCTCGGATTACTGCAGATTCGCCGCTGAAAGCTGCTTCGTGTAGTGGTGTCCAGGATTTGCGCCTCATGGGCACAAAACCTCCGCTTACAGCTGTCGCGGCGGCATTGATCTCGGCATGATTGTCGAGTAAAAGGTCGACTGTTTCGAGTATCACGTTTGCGCTTGAGTTGCCATTGGTGGGTGATGAAAGAGGGCGAATTGAGACGGCGTAGTGCAGGATGCTGCGGTCGAACTTGTCTACTGCATTTATATCTGCTCCGTGGTCAATTAAAGCATGGATCGTTTCTATCTTGCGTCGTGAGTAGACTGGATCTTCGACATGTTGACCTACAGCCACATGGAGTGGGGTTTTTCGATCATGACCACCTGCAATATTCACGTTGGCACCGTGTCGGAGGAGGGTGTATATTGCTGAGACGTTGTAGTTTGCTGCAGCTATATGTAGAGGTGTTAATTGCAAACCTGAAGATGATGCTTCTATCCGTGCGTTGTGCTCGATGAGTAGTGAGATTATTCGTGGTGATGATGATCGTGCTGCTAGATGAAGTGGATATTTTCCTCGAGCATTGAAGAACTCGACGGATGCCCCGTGCAGAAGTAGCATCTCAACTAATTGCTCGTTGTCTGACTCTATGGCCATGTCGAGTGCTGTTGGATACCGTGAAGGGAACTGTACTCAATCAATAAAGACTTAACATGCCAGGACTAAGAAGAAAAAGGTACCTTCATGGAGGCCCATCCTGCCTCTAAGAACAACCGCGAAATTTCTGTCTGGTTCTGTCTTACAGCAACGTAAAGTGCGGTTTGACCTCGATTATCTTCATAATCGACCTCGAAACAATTACTCTCCAGCAGCATTCTTACCACTTCGACCCTGCCGAATGCAGTCGCCACATGCAAACAAAGCTGTTGACTACCCTTGAACATACGAGATAGCGACTTGTTCGAGGGCTTCTTGCCATCTTTATCGAGTCTTGGTAGCACGTTATCAATGTCACCAGCACCACTAGCCCAGTGCTCAGGCGTGAGCGCGCTGTTAATGTGTCTTGGGTTTTTCTTGACTACCCAGATCCATGACCACAATGTTGGATCGAACTGATTAAGCATCTGTGATCTGAACTCCATCCACGAGCAGCCTTGGGGTATGCTTTGACGCCTACCATATCTTCTACTAGCAGTGGTAGTGGTTTTTGGTAGCTGATTGTATGCTGGTGGCTGCTCTGGTGTTAAGTTGGGAAGGTGTTCATCAGTATGTGCCTCATCCGCACGGCTCTCTGCTGGGACAGACGGCTGTACAAGCAGTTGTTCTTGTGGAGCTGGGTCAACAACCACGGGCATCTGATGTGAGATCGCAGTTGTCATGGCCATTTTGAGATGACCAGACGGAAGATATGAGACGAATTGGCAAATCACACACTCATATAATCATATTATTGTTCTTTTAACAGACTGAAGGTGACGAGTGGTCGACAATAGGAATAAGGACGAGACATCACGAGGCACGACTACGAATCAGCTGTTTGCTTACCAGGTTATCCTCTTCTCCATCGTCATCCACTTTTGCCACCTCCACAAGGATTTAAGCTTAAAGGCTCGACTTCGGCATCGGATATCGGCCCTACCTTGGCGAACACCATTGGGATGTTTGGACCTCACTCAACTTCAATTTTGGGTATATTCTGTTCTTTGAGTAATATACCATCACAGCAGCACCAATCAAGCCACCAGGCCATCAAAGCACAAGCCACTACGCTCTTCTCGTACACAACCACAACAGCAACCACCACTACCATCACGATGCCTACCACCCTCCTCGATCACTTCAGAACCCGCTCCCAGGTCGACTGTGATACCTTGGACCAGCAGGTGGCATCTTCACTAGGTCCTTTCGTAGACTGCACATCGAATCAAGCAATAGCATACCTGGAGCTCATTCATACACAACATGCCGACTTGCTGAAGAAGGCTTCGGCCATTGCAAAATACCTCGCTGCAAAAGAGCACGACATACCTATACCTACGCTTGCCGTAGATATTGCTATGATCCTCCTTGCCCTGCCTATCCTCCCCCATCTATCAGGATGCATGCACATCCAGGTCAACCCACTCCACTCCTACTCGACCTGGGCTATAATAGCAAATGCAGAACGCATCTATCGCCTCTTCCAGCACATCGTTCCGGAATTCTCACCCTCGCGCATCTGCATCAAAATCCCATCGACATGGGAAGGTCTTCAAGCTTGCCGTATCCTCGAGTCAAAGAACATCAAAACACTAGCAACCACCCTTTTCTCGATGGAGCAAGCAGCTTTGGCTGGAAAATATAATTGTACATATATCGCACCTTATGTCAACGAGCTGCGAGTACATTTTGACCACGGTTATAAGGATGAGGCGCCCAACTTCCAGCTTTGCGTTGATGCTCAAAGATATTATGCCAAGCACGGGCAGAAGACTATGGTTCTGCCAGCATCTCTAACATCTATCGAGGAGTGCATGAAGCTGGCTGGCGCGGGTCATATCACAATATCTCCACCTTTACTAAGTAGACTTGCTGATACATATTACGATAAGACGACTTATCCTTCTTTGTATGATGTCGAAGCTGTGAACGGAAGTAGCGACATTGAGGAGTTCGATGATCTGGAAGTGGAAGAAAAGTTCAGGTTGGCATTCACACGACGTGATGATGGGAGGCAAGAAGTCAAGCTGGTGCAGGCTATCAACATTTTCTGCGACTTTCAAATGAAACTGGAGAAGATGATGGAGGTTATATAAAAGTATTCGGCATCGAACTCATCTGGAACAAATGGCCATTTTCGAGAACGAGAGGGGTATATTACACAGAAGTTTGCTGGTGGTCCAGCTCACTACAGCTTTGAAACGTTCTTGATCGACCAAGCAACGTTCTACAACGAAGTGATCTGTCAACCGCATGAGAAATCAACATTCGCTTCATAGAAATACCACCAGACGAACCGATTCACAAAAAATGGTCAGACGAGATCGTTGTGCCACGAAAGCGCTACACACCACGTCGAGCTTTTCACCTTCGAAGCGGTGCGATCCGCGTTTTTCGCCATGCTGCAGAACATAGTTCTAGCTGGATCTTGCCGTGCCTGGTTGTTTTCGATACAGTCAAAGAGGCTGGCGAAATTGTTCGAACCTTCTACTGAAACAGTCAGCACCGTCTCAATAGGTTCAATCGATATCAGTGCTCCGACAACGTCGATAAACGAAGATGCTGCGGGTGAACAACCACCACCGCAGAGAGTCATAACGGGTCGGCTAGAAGCTGATCGAATTCAGAGGAAACATATATCAAGCCTGCTCTTCCGTGCGGGCGCCTGGCTCGGTATAGATGAAGCAGCATTGTCGTCCGAGACGTTTGACGCCGGGTGTTGTAAATCCAAATGATTTAAGGTGCAGTCCTGCTGTATTTTGGTTTGGTATATATTTGTTGTTGTGCACTTCATATATTCTTAAATTCTGCGAACCAGGCGGGAACTAGAGAATCTGGGACAGCAGCTTTAACTTGGTTCTTAGCTCATCAGCGAAATTGGATGAAGCATATCCTTGCCCTCTGTCGGCTACCTGTTCCCAGGCGTCTTGAGGGAAGGGATCGCATGCACTACAAACATATTGCCAGACAGAGACGTCGTGGAAAGTGCCAATTGCAATAGGCCTCGAAATCACACATATTGCGCTCGACGCCTTACTCCTTCGTGTACACACCTTCGCAGCTGGAATGTACGAGCTTTTCCGCTCCGAGACCTGGGCACGACTTGACGAACAGCGACGAAGATGGGTGAACTTTCGGGGCAGCTATTGCCACTTGCTATGCTCATTAGAATCCGTTTGTCCTGCTTCGGTTCTGTTCGGTTTGCAGCATAGGCGCCACTCAGTCCAAACTATTAATTGAGCAGTGTGTCTGGTCTGGTCGAGATTCCCAACATTTACATGATAAGCCTAACTCTCACCATTACTGCAAGGCTCGGTATCATAGGGACGGCTTTTTCTGCCAAGAGGTTTAAAGACGGGCTCACAGTCCAGATGTTCCTCTTCTTATCTGTGCGTTCACTTTGAATTCCGTGGGTCTTTCGATGCTCTGATGTCTACTATTTTGTGCTGCTACTTGCTCGAGTGGAGTGAGAAGTTTTATGTCATAAAACCAGAAAAGTCTATATAATGTACATTCTTTTGCCCAAAAAAAATGGTTCCAAAGTTCGCCAGTTTCCATGCAGTGTACTGTAGTTTTGCCCAATTGAACCCTGTTATAATACAGATGAGGCCTCTCCATCTTTTCTTAATGAGCCTGCTTCTACATCGTCCAGAGCAACTCTCTTTCGATGCTTCACAACTGCCGCTCAATTCTTCTGCTTCTCCCTCTGCTCCTTCTCATACTTCATCACAAGCTCCTTCTGCAACATAGGCAGCACGGGTTCATAATGCGAAAACTCCATCGAAAACTCGCCCTTGCCCTGTGTCGCCGCCCTCAACTGCGTACTAAAGCCAAACATGCCATTGAGACTACAATCCGCGGTCACCGAAAAGTCCTCGGCCGTGACTTCACTATCATTGATGACAGCATTCCGCTTATTCAGCAAACCAACGACATTACCCTGGAATTCACTGGGTGCGGTGATATTCGTCTTCATGACCGGTTCGAGGATGGTAGGTTTGGCAGCGAGAAAGGCTTTGCGGAAGGCCTGCTGCGTTGCGTTTTTGAACGACATTTCGCTCGAATCGACCATGTGCGTCGCGCCATCATTAACGACCATCGTAGTCCCCAAAACACGATGGCCAATCAATGGGCCCTTTTCGCAAGACGCCTGGAAGCCCTTGTCGCAGGCGAACAAGAATTTCTCGCTAATAGCGCCACCCGTAACCTGCGTTTCGAATTTATTCGCATCGATGCTCGCAGCAGGTTCCATGAAACCCATGACGCGGGCGAAGTCGCCTGCACCGCCCGATTGCTTTTTGAGCGTGTGGTCGAATTTGATGTGTTCGGTGATAGTTTCGCGCCAGGCGACTTGGGGCTGGCCAGTTTCGCAGTCGCACTTGTATTCGCGGCGCATGCGCTCGACGTAGATTTCGAGATGCAGTTCGCCCATGCCGGAGATGATAGTTTGTTGGGATTCGGCGTCGACGTGGACGCGGAAGGTGGGGTCTTCGCGCTGGAAGCGGTTCATTGCTTTTGAGAAGTTGGCGGTGTCTTTGTTGTCCTTTGGTTTGATGCTGAGGCTGATGACGGGCTCGGGGACGAACATGGAGGTCATTGTGTAGTTTAAGCCGCCATCTGTGAAGGTGTCGCCGGAGGCGCAGTCGATGCCGAAGACGGCGCAGATTTCGCCGGCGCCGATTTCGGGGGCTTCTTGCATTTCGTTGGAGTGCATGCGGACGATGCGGGGGACTTTTGTTTTCTTGCCGGTCTTGGCGTTGAAGATGTTCATGCCTTTGCGAATGGAGCCTTGGTAGACGCGGACGTAGGTGAGTTGGCCGAAGGGGGATTCTTCGAGCTTGAAGGCCAGGCCGATGAAGGGGAGGGAGTTGTAGGGGACGAGTTTGACGGAGGCTTCGTCGCGGCGTTGGTCGAGTGCGAGGTTTTCCACTTCGGAGGGGTTGGGGAGGTAGTCTACTACGCCGTCTAGGAGAGGTTGGATCGACTTGTCTCCTAATGCTGTGCCCATCATGACTGGTGTGAATTTTAGCGAGATTGTGGCGCGACGGATAGCGTCGATGATTTGCTGGTTTGATGGCTCTACCTCGTCCAAGAACAGCTCTGCCATTTGGTCGTCTACATCTGCGAGAGTTTCGATAAGCTTGGCTCGTCTTTCTGCTACGACCTCTTTTAAGTTTTCTGGTATTTCGTCTTTGACAACTACAATTTCTCCTTTTGGTCCTTCGTTGTAGATTGACTTCATCCTGACAAGATCCACAACACCCTGATAGCTGTCTTCTGAGCCTATTGGTACTTGCAACATTGCCGCTGCTATTCGCAGTTTCTGGTTAATCTGATCACAGGCCTTGAAAGGATTAGCACCCATTCTGTCCATCTTATTAATAAATGATATCCTAGGGACGTTATATCTTCGCATCTGCCTATCGACAGTAATCGTTTGTGACTGCACACCAGACACGGCACATAGAATCATGACAGCACCATCCAACACTCTCAGCGCACGCTCGACTTCTATCGTGAAATCAATATGGCCAGGTGTGTCGATCAAGTTGATGTGGTATTTCTCATCTACGCCGTTCTCTTTTTTGATCCAGTCGCAAAACGTCGCAGCGGATTGAATTGTGATACCCTTTTCTCTTTCTAGGTCCATGGAGTCCATCTTTGCTCCTACAGCATCTTTGCCTCGGACTTCGTGGATGGTGTTGATTCGGCCGGTGTAGAAGAGGACTCGTTCAGTAGCGGTGGTTTTGCCACTGTCAATATGCGCCTGCGCAGATATTAGGTCTTGCTGGTTGCCTTTTGCGTCTGTGGACTATCTTACAGCAATACCAATGTTCCTGACTTTGGAGAGACGAGCATATTCGGCAGGATTCATGTTCTCGATAATGGTTTCTTGGGCTAAGCTGGTAGGGTCTGCTGTGGCGGCTTCTTGTCTGTTGACTCTGTCAGATATCCTGCGTTGATGGTGGAGAACAATGTATCACTGACATGGCTGCTACAGCACCAGACTGCCACCTCTTTTGATCCCATGCTCGCGCTACTGGGGCTATGGTGCCGCTTACTACTGGTCGTAATCGTGGTGCAGTGGAAAGACATCTCAACAACCTCATACACTTCTGGCTGTTGGGTTTCGTGCTCACCCGCAAGGCCCGAGCAGAGCCTAGCTGCAATTGGCGAACAGCACTCGCACTCATCCTTGTCTCAAGCAAATGCTATATAGATGCGACATCAAGTTTCTCAAAATAAAAACAATTGAGGTTGTTATCAGTATTTGACATGTGATTGGTATCACTAATCGATATTTATCTACAGCATGACTATGCCCACTCCTCGAGTCTTGCCCACGTCTATGTTGTGTTCTGCGTCGATGCCTCCTGGCAGTGTCGACGTCCTGTAATTATACAAATAGTAGTTCAGCCTCCCATCTCCAGGTCCGAAAAGCTGCTCTTTCAGGAACAATGGGTTGTCGAGAAGGGTCAATGCGTTGAAGACGTCGAAACCAGCCTGAAACTCGTTAGTGGGTATACACAATTGCAAGACACGAACTTCATACCTTCTTGGCCAATATCAACGCGTCATGCATCAGCTCATTCAACCTCTTCTTCAATACCGCCTTGTCGTCTCCCTTGTCTGACACCGCAGAAGTGGCATAGTAGAATAGATATGCGCATCTCAATGTATCGTGTTTTGCATTGCCAATCACAGTGGACTCAATCCGGTAGAAAGAGAAGAAATCCGTGATCCTGCCATTCGTCTCCACCACATATGGAAAGATGACCTTTTCCGCTTCTGGGGTCCCTTCGTCGAGCATCCAGTGGTTGAACTCCTCTTCGTCAAATTCTTGCGCCATTTGCATGGTGTCGAGGTACTTCTTCAACAAAGGCATGACAACAGCAACATCTCCACGCTTCATCGGTCGGACACCACTAAGCAAGGGTGCAGATGGCAATTTGAACTTTAATAATTGTCGTGAGGGTGTCGAATTTGGTGGACATCTCGAGAATCCTACATCCACAAGTTTTTGCCAATTGAGACTGCGATGGTAGTAACGACATGTGCTGACAGGTGTGGGTAGATAGACACCTGCAGTGTAGATTGCCTGCCAAGTGCTGACCAAGTTGACTCTTCTTGTAACCTCACGAATAAGCACAGGTGCCATTCGCTTCGCGCGCAGTTTCTTGTGTACGCAGAGAAAGTTGACCTCTGCACATTTTACTGTTTCCGTCTTGATCCGCAACCTCATTGGTACTGCCGAGATGAACGCTAGCAACTTCCTCGATTGCGTTGCCCTGATACCAATATGCCATTCCTTCTTCCATCCTGGTGACTTGAGAGCCCAATTCAGGAACGAGGGCGAGTAGTTGAAACGAAACATGGCTTCTGGATCTTCGACGTAATTGTTGTACAATAGTTGATAGACATCATCAATCTCTTTCTGATCAGTCAAGTCCATCGTCACCCATTCGAAGCCATCAATAAGAGGATACGGTTCTTTTGGTACTCGAGATGGGTCTTCTGGCTCGATCGGGCCTTCCTTGATTTCGGAGGTGTCGTCGGTTCGTGGCACAGGCTGTGTAGACCAGAATTTGTGCGCTGACATATCCTTTGCTCCGTTTGGTAGTGTTGTTACTCCCTTTTGAATCTCTTGTACACTCAAGTTCTTCAATGCTTTATCAGCCTTTGCGACGGAGCTAGAGGGCATGACTTCTTGCTGTGTTGCATCTTCCTTAGTGGTATTGCCTGGTAGCAGTCAGCTAATATTCGGCCATGTTGCGCACAGCGTTCAATACCATTCGACTTTTGCTCTTGCCCAGACATTATGCCTTGTGGTTGCTCGAAGTCGAGTGTAGGTATCGATTTTAACGTGGTTGTAAATGTTGGAGATTGATCGTAAATTCTTTCAAGCCGCGAACTATTATGTTGCCCCTGAATAGATTGTATCTGTCACTATTGCTTGGATCTTTATATACACGTATACATCAGGTTTCTTATGTACTTTGGCCGGGTCTGAGCACAACAAGTTTGGTAAATAAAGAGAGGAGCAGTGCGGGGAAGGTGCATGATTATTAATCCGCCCAGTTGCTCCTCCTTGCTTTTGCAAACACCATGTCAAAACATTTCATTTCACCTTGTGCCAAGTCGAGGAGATGCATAGACTCAGAGACAAAGGAAATGGTGCTTCAAGTTCCCTGGGAAGAATCCAAATTATAAGAGAGCAATGTCTACACGTTTTTCCTCTTCCTCCTTCCTTCATAAGCTATACAAGACATGTTCTATCCCGCTCCCATCTGTCCTCCGTAGACAGCCTCTGGCTCTCTCTGACACGCCCAGACGAAGTCCTCTTCCTCATAGCAGAACAGTAACCTCGAACTTGTCTTTTGTGAACAGGCAACAGCGTTCTGGAAAGGCTTGGGCTTACAATATCGGTAACTCCTCCCGAAGATAGTAGGCATGTCTTCAAGATGTACGAAGCTGAACCAGCGTGCCTGAAGTCCACATGGCGACATCTGCCAGCATAAAAGTGACCGATGAGCTTACTGTTGTTGCATACCAGGGCCTTTGGACAAAAGTTGTCGTGAGCCCAGAAGATATAAGTCCTCTTAATAACATGCTGGTTTTTTACAACGGCTTGCCCAACAGACCTTTGGCATATACTTCTTCAATTTAGATTGCGCTTCTTTGGTTTCTTTGGGATGTCCTTCGGCTCGCAGCATCATGACGGACGTCTTGCCACATCGGCGGGAAGTATTGTTCGAACCTCTCTAACAGTTTTTGCTTGATAACTTGCTTGTGACGACTGTTCATGATGTCAATGGTCTTGTTCACAACGCATCTATGCATCAAGCAAGAATTCGTCAAGATGCGGCGAATAGGAAGATGAGCTCGAGAGTGCAGAGAACCAAAGTGAACAGCATAGACAAGTCGAAGGGAGTTTCTTACTATTTCAATCACGCCAAGCTGTGCCTCTTCAAAGATCTCTCGCAATTCGGACGAAGTGGTAAGACGAAAGCAGGTAACGCTCAATGGCAGCCCAACCGTGATGTTTACCCCTCCATGGATAAGTCGGTAGATATGTCGAGTTTTTCTCTTCTTCGCTTAGAGTTCAGACTGATCCTACTCAATGCTTTAGAGGCAGAATGCGGAAAAACGAAGGGATATTACGAAAAAGAAAAGACATTGAAAAGGAGCAGGATTGGGCAGAGATGGAGCAAGATGCGCAAAATATGCAAAAGAGCGTAACCAAGATCATGGCAACATAGCCTTACTCGTGACACGCACATTCAGCCCGCTAAAGGATGAAGGCGAAAAGACGCCGTTGGACATGTTTTGCTCTTTACTAAAGTTCAAGATGTGCGCGGATCTGAGGGCCAATCTTTCTGTAGGCATGATAGTGCCGAAGTCATACATACCACAAGCAGTGGTGATTACGATGTACACCGCTGGTCTATAGAATCTCTCCGGTAGTCACCGTGCTGGCGGTAGTATCCTCGCGTCTTGATCATACTGGTTGTGTGGGTTCGAAACGATTCAACGATCTCGTACAGCGTACCGAGTAGATGATACTGACTTGAGGCTGTTTCAGATCGTCATAATGCTAGCGGTAGTCTCCTCGCCTCCATATCGTGCTGATTATCAAGGAAACCGTATCAACATTGCGAACAGCTAAGTGACAACATGCCGCCGGCCTTACCGTCTTCTGTTATCCTCAGAATGCTGGTGGCAGTACTCTCGCCCCAGGTTCGTGCTGATACGGCAGTACAATCTTCAAGATTCTTCGCGCATAGGCAATGAGAGGTTTAGGTCTCATTTACAGAGTTCGAGTGCGAATACTGTAGGAATACTGTTGAAGCGAGATGACACTTCTACCAAGGCATTTCAATCTGCCGATTACACCTTCTTATGCCATCGCACTGACTATAACACGTCGGTTATACTGCATTATCTACCTAATACTGCTGTCGATAGCGGCTGCATTCTTTGTAGTCTCTCGGATCGTCGGCGACATTTCGAAGATGGAGCGATTTTTCAACTGGCTTACTCCGGTCGGTGCTCTTCCTGCAGCACTATCCTCGCCACTGCGTCGTGCTGATGGAGCGATTGATCTTTTCTTTATCTCGTACTGCTGTTACATACAATGCTGCTGGTCTAAGGCCTCTTTGTCGTCGTATAATGTTTGCGGCAGTATTCTCGCACCATCCAGGCTGTTGGAATGATCCAGGCTACCACACATCTTCAGAACCAGCTGATGAAATACTCCTGTTGCGTAGCGTGCTTGTTCTCGCTAGGAGGCTGCCGTCACCATCCTCGAGCCTAGTTCGTGCTGACCATGTAGCACATTCTGTTGATGATCTTGCAATCTGTCGACGAGATCAATATGCTTTCGAGCTTGTTGGTCGTCGTCGTAATACTGATGGCAGCTCTATCGGATTTCCAGACGATGATAAATTGTTTAGCGACCCTCTTCCTAAAAACCGCCCAGTGGTGATGATGTTGACCCTTTAAGCGCTTGCTGGTTTACTTTCGTTGAGCAGAATCAACAACAGAACCAGCAAGAAGAGGAAGAGCAAGAAGAAGAACAGCAAGAAGAAGAAGAGCAAGAAGAAGAAGAAGAGCAAGAAGAAGAAGAAGAGCAAGGCCAGCTGAAAGATGACAGTCACGCTGAGCTCAACAACACGCCTGATCTAACGAACAGGTGCTGTCCGATGCACTCTCTCAAGACGATCCTCCCTCCGAAAACGATCCAAACGATGCCAGTACGTGGACGATCGAGTACATCGAGGCGATTCAAGACGATGATCGCGACAAGTTGCAGTTGCTTTATGACTATTGGATGTCAGGCGGTGATCGAAAGTCACTTGCTATGATTGACACCAACACGAAGAAATTGATACGCAAGGCATGTGGTTGCATCGGCAAGTACTTTTCCTTTCTTCCGCAACCGGCGGGATAAGGAAAAGGAATTGGAGTTCAAGAAGAGGGGATTTGGAGCTAAGGGAGAAGCAATGGCAAGCAGGGAGTGGCATTCGAATAAGGTGTTTAAGACTTTGTTACTGGGTAGTAAGTCATGCAGTTTGCTGCCATAGTTGCCTAGCAATCAATTGAAGCGCGAATTAGCCAAATTTGCCACGTCATATGATTGCTTACCCACAAACACGCTCTCTATTTTAACCTTCCTTCCTCTTCTTCTCCTCCCTCTTCTTCTTTTCATCAACAACACGCCACACACCACCTTTTTATCTCGTAAGTCTTCACCAAACCAACTCACATCCCCCAAGTCTCTGATTGAGATACTCTTCAGTTACTGCTACAATAACGAACCTACCATCATCAGCAGCACACTACACACCACTCTATCTACCACGTAAGTCCTCACTAAATCAGTCTCATCTCTGAAACCTATAATTGAGATTCTTCTCATTCAATACTACATCAACGAACCCATAGTCTCCATCAACACACCACACACCACCCTTCGAACCCACCAGTCATCAACCAGCAAGCAACTCACTGGATACTTGCCGGGTGGCACTGGGTCGAGGCCTGGCAAAACTGGTATTGGTACGATGGAGGACATTTTCCGCTCGACTACCAGCCATACTGGTACCCTGGAGGGCCGCTCGGCTACCAGCCAGCGCCGGCCCAATACATACCATCACCACAACAACGACAGTCCCAGCAATCGTCAGCCCCTACCCAACCGCCACAAGCACAGAACGCACCTTCTGGATCTCAGAACGCGGATCCTTCGGGACGTACTGGAGACTAGGAGGACGGTTCTGGCTCCGCAGGAGTGGGAGGAGTGCCGAGGATTGGAGGGGTGTTTCAAGACCACCCGAGGAATTGGAGGGGAGGATGAAGAAGCGTTGGGAGTTGGCGAGGAGTCAGGGAGGGAGGGAGGAAGTCACACGGTGGTCTGGAGGAAGATGAACGGGAGGGTATATCATTGTACTCATACGATATTGGTTCGGGATGAGAAGTTGAGAAAGAGAAGCAAGGTGGCATTTCGGAGGGACGGAGGGAGACACACGGTGCTTTTAACGACGATATCAGGTGCTGACGACTTCACATCTTGTACCATACCCACTAGGGACGATGAGCTTCTCACCTCAATTTAAGACTCTTTTCCGTGTCGTGGCACTAGCCACACACCTCACGCATCAAGTCCAGCTTCCTTTGCGGTTACTTCTGCGTTTCATTTGCGCCGCTTGGCATCTTTCGCGAAGGGATGAAGTTGGCGATAGCGGAAGCAACAACTGACGCCATTGACGAGCGCGTACGTGCTGCGCCGGACAGTAACCGGCAATTATTCCTGGTTGTCCCGGAGCAACGCCACATCCGCGTCCAACCTTCTTGCATGGTATCCTCCCTGCACCTCTCTTCCTGAGCGGACAATGGATTGTTACAGGCAGCCAGTGGATTACGCCCATGTCGATTTACCTGGTATAAAGTCGTCTCCGATCTTGGACCATTTGTTCAGTCGTCAGCCTCTATCATCTATTCCTTCTATTGGTCTTCCTTCCAGCAAGTGTAGAATACTATCACATGCCCGTGGTCGCGGCCGTCCTGTGCCTGGTGGTGTGCCTTGGTGATGAGACTTGTATTTGAGTGATGCAGATTGCTTGGTACTGTCTGGTGTGGCTGTGGAGCTTGGGTGGACTTCGAGCAATGTGGTTTTGGTAGTGTTTTGCTTTGTTTCGTCAAAGTTTAGTTTGTTTGAAGCTTTGCTTCAATTTCAGATCAAATTGATGTTTTCCTGCTCGATATCATCAGACGAACCTCCGCAGCAAAGCAAACCAGTCAGTAACAGGATCAACCACAGGATGGAGGAACACGACAATGGAGTCACGACTTCCAATTCTACACCCATGATTTCCTCCTCTGACAGCGCAATCCAAACTTTTGGGTACTATTCTAGCGGTCTCACCGAGATTGGCCAGACTGAAGAAGTCATGCGTTTCTTTATACTACTTGCGCGGCTTATATTTTTTACCATTCAGCAGACCGACCCATCCAGCATCGCCATCTTCCTCCCTTTCAGGAACATAGATCCAAACCTCGCCGCTCTTTTTTTTTAAGACAGGCGCTGCGAGCAGGTTGTACTGCTGATGCAGCATCAACGTCTTCCTAGCTCCTCGAGGTACCAACGAGAGTGGTCTCAAACCAATACACATTGTCCTCTGCTATATGCCTCGACAGCACAAGCAACCAGCGATATTTCGAAACTTTGAAAATCTCCTCGAAAATCACAAGCTTCCTCATCGTAAAGCCAAGGCACACGATACAACGAGGAGGCATGTATCCGTGAATGCGGCGATAGCAATCCCGAACAGCAGCCACGATGATAGAAGTGGAAGACGGCCTTTGAGTGCAGTAAGGTTTTTCAAGAATGTCTTTAGGCATTTTGCTGTGCGTTATGGTGTATGTATTCGAGCGTTTCGTCCTGGACGGAAATGTATAACAAGGGTGGTGAGCTGGACTGCCAGGGTTAATGCTGCCAGTTGTTGAGGCCAGAAGGGAATGTAGTCGAGCGAGCTGGGATGAGGTGACACCATCTTCATTCCAGACAACGCGGATTGTTTTCTTGCTATTGCCACCCAATCTCACAACCATGCCAAAGAGTGCCATCGGCTAGAAACAGAAACATATATCATTAAATCATAAACCCCAATACTGAATCATACACTATCTCCACCCTCCTCCGCCCCCATCACCTACTCATAAAAAACCAAACACCTCACCTCAATACTCTGCCTCCCCTTCGCCTCCTTCGGCGTATCCGGATCAACAAACGCCGTATGAGCACTCCCAATCGCCACACCCTCCCTACCCCCAGGCAACCCCTGCCCCTTCGAGTCAAAAATCTTCAAAAACATCGCCTCATCCGGCGTCATATCCTTATAATAATAAAACTTATGGCTCTCATTCGGCGCAATACCATATGTTTCACCACGCGGCTCATATCCCTCAATGCCGGTACCAGTCGGCAGCGCTTCCTTGCCTCTGTCGTCGCCGTCGTCCTGGCCGTCGCGCTTGGGATAGAGCAGGTCGACGTTGATGAGGTCCTCGGGGGCCATGGTGCGCCAATCGACGACAGCGAGGGGGAAGTCTGACGCAGCGTGGCCGATAGGCCGCCAGACGTTTATGATTTGATAGCGGCCTTTAAGCAGGTCTTCTGCTTCTTCGGCTGGCAGATGTCTGCGGACGCGCACAGCAGCGGCGTTGGGGGTTTGGTCGATGTGGACTTGTTGGACGGGCTGGCGGGGGCTGTCTTTCTGGCGACGGCGGACGGTGTGGTCGAAGATGACGATTTTTTTTATGCCGGGGAGTTTGGAACGGAGGAGGGCTTCGACTTCGGGGTAGTAGGATGAGCGGATGGTGGCGTCTGAGGTGAATTCTTTCTCGGTAGCGGGGGAGTGGTGGACTGAGAAGCCGGAGAGGTCGGTGTGGAAGGAGGATTCTTGGCCGCGGAGGTTGAGGACGGGACGGGTGTAGTCGGCTAGGGTGAAGGAGTGGCCGCCTCCGTCTACCTGTTTTCGAGATTTAGTGAGCTACTTATGCTGGAGGCCTTCTTCTGCTTACCTTAGTCCACGGCTTGGTTGGGAAGACTGCCGACGGAGAAGGATCATAGGTTTTGGGACCTAGATATTTGAATGTTGCTGTAGTCATTGTGCGGGTTGCGGTGTGGTGGTGAAGTGGTGTACGAGTGAGTAGACGGGTTGTGGATGTGAGGAGGGTTCGTTGCATGTACTGGCGGTAGACGTTGGTTTGATGTGGTGTGGTTCTCCTTGCTTCGTTGTCTGCTGAGGGTCTTGCTTTGTAAGCTGCTGGAGGGCTTGGTGGTATAAATGAGGAAATGCGCTGTGCGGTGACAGCACTGTTATACACTTTTCTTTCTCCCTCCAACCTCACCGAGTATTTCCAATGCTGATGAATCAGAACTCACATCATTCAGCACGTCATCGTCGCAGCGAATGTTCTCCGAGGTTGAATTTGCCACCCGATGTTGCACCATCTGCCTTAGTCAGCATTTGCAATTGACAAATGGAGGGTGTCCTGACAACTACTTGGATCCCAAGCAGATAGCTCTCGTTCGAAAATAGACAATCTGAATGAGCTCACGCATGAACTGCTTCTGAAACGTGCTCTCCTCCAAGTTCATCTTAGCAAAAGTTTCAATGATACTGCAAGCAAAGGTCCCTACGAGTGTATTTTGAGAGCTAGGCAAAGAGTATTGTAAAAACGGTTCGATACTCAAGCTATCTAGATGTAGGACTAGAGTTGTGTCTGTCTACATGCAACAAAGCGTACTATGCGTGCTTGCATTATCCTCCTCTTTTCCAAATGAGTGTATGGTCCTCCGTAATGGTGAAAGACTGGAAAACAAGAACATTGCATGCGAGAATTTGAAGAACAGTATTGTTCAAGTACGGAGCAGTACATTCGTTCGTAAAAGGCAGTAGGGCGGTAGTCCATGAGCAGATGAAACGTGTAAAGAAAAGCGGAAGACCATACCCTTGTCGAACAAACAGCTTCGAGTCGGTCATCTGAACAGGGAAAAAAACATCATTGTAGCCTCTCGAAATCACATCATTCACATCATCAGTTCAGTAGGCACGAACATACATGCTTTGAGAAGCAGGAACCTCATTCCAATGAGCATACTTGACAGCATCAAACTCATCGTCACGATAAGTGGCGTCAAATGTGTCGTCGTGGTAGGTGAGCTTAGAGCTGAACTTGTCCTTTTTGAAGTTCCATTCTTCGCCTTGAACTGTGTCTTCGCTCCAGGAAGTTGAAGCAGCGATGGGGCTTGAGTCCTTGACGGTGTCCGTCCAGGAAGGGAGTTCGTTGTTGTAGGACTCATCGTCCTCGTTCCAAGACTGGGCGGCTGCTGTGGCAATGTCGTTGCTGCAATCGGCCCACCTGCGGGTGTACTGGTCGTTGACGGCGGGGAATGCCTCAACGTCCTTTACTCCGGCGACAGTGACATGGTTATCCCAAGATAGGGCGGGCTTGTCTTGCCAAAGAGAAGTCTGACCGTCATTGGCGGCATTGTTCCAGGTGATTTCAGTCTGCTGAGGCTCTTCTTCCTTCCAAGTAATGTCACGAACGTCCGTATGGTTGTTCCAAGCAGCGTCCTGGTCAACAGTGTCGTCCTCGAGACCTGGTGAATCGACAGCAGCTTCAGTGATGGTCCAGATACCATGAACTGGTGTTTCCTCCTCGGTTGTAGTCAAAGGTCCGCCGAAATGATCATCCCAAGCATCATTCTTCTTGTAGCTTGTCTCGTTCCAGTCAACTACAGAATGGTAGCCTTCGTCGTTCCAGTCACTAGCGGCAGTAATATCCCAAGACACCTCGTCATGTTCAGCATCGAGAGGGTTGTTGGCATCATCCCAGGTGACATCAGCAGCCTCGTCCATCTCTTCAGTCCCGACGTCAACATACTTGTTCTTGGCCCTACGATTGAGGTAATGGGCAGGGGTGAAATCAACAGCAAAGTTCCAGTCGATGTAATCATCTGCATTGGAGGCAGCAGCCTCGTCCATCTCTTCAGTCCCGACGTCAACATACTTGTTCTTGGCCCTACGATTGAGGTAATGGGCAGGAGTGAGATCAACAGCAAAGTTCCAGTCGATGTAATCAGCTGCGTCAAAGGCAGCAGACTCGAGATTCATTGGCCAGTAAGCGGGGCCGGAGTCAAAGTTCCAATCAATAGCGGCGTCATTATCCTTGGACCAAGCAGTCTCAACAATTTCATTGCCAGCATCATCGAAGTTGGCGCCGACAGCAGAATCCCAGGTACCAGTGTTCTTAGTGTAGCCAGCATTCCAGTCAGCAATACCGTGCTGCGTGTCACCCTCATCCCAGCCTTGTAAATAATTGTGCGAGTAGTCTTCGACGAAATCTTGAACGTTAGTTGCAGCAGCATATTCCCAATCGTTCGCGCCAGTGGCATGACTATTGCTGGGATCAGCCCAGTGACCACTTTGCCCTTCGGAGTTGCCATTTTCGGCAACTGTATCATCCTCCCAGTCGTCGGAAGCATTGACTTGCTTCAATTTCGCCTCGGCAGCATCAGCCCAGTGACCGATAGGTCCTTCGAAGTCACCATTGTAGACAGCAGACTCCACATCATTGTAGTCGAGGTCGCCATTATATAACAAACCGTGCTTGTCAGATGGTCCTGAATGGTAGAGTATATACTCATGGTCATCGAAATAAGGGCAGTCGGAGGCGATCGGTATAAGAACATCAGAGCTCTCAGCAAGCCAAGATCCTGGGTATGTACCAGTTCCTTTGGCGAAGTCCCAGGTGCCCCTTAAGCCGAGCTCCTTGACACAATCGTTGATATGTTGGATGAAGTCGCCAGCATCTTGGGCTTTCAACCGGAGGGCGCCGTACAACACAATAGCCCCGAGATCGGTGAAAGAGCGCTTTTTGGCAGTAATGATGTTCTGAGCTTGCAGCACATACTCGAGTACCATGTCCATTGTGCCATAGATCAAGTCAGTGTCGTCACGAGTCACAAACGCAACGATGCCACCATCGAGAGCACCTGAATCGGTGATGGTCTGCTTGACAATCTGAAAGTAGAACTCTTGGACGAGGTGGGCAAGATTGGTCTCAAGACTGTAGACAATTCGATTGGCATTCAACACCACTTCTTCCTCATCCTCAACAACGAATGGCATAAGATTGTCGATAGCAGAACTGGCAACGTTGAACTTGGCAATTGTTTCGAGGACGTCATCCTGTAGAAGACCATCCAAGTATGCAGGCAGAGGGTGCTTGCAAAGAATGAGGCCCAAGCAGCCAGCGGCTAGCCCAGCGGAAAACCCTTTTTCGAGGGTAGCGCAATCGTGCTGCAAAGCAATGTTGAGCGCGTGCCAGATAGGGGATTTGGAGATGGGCTTGAAGAGCCTTGGTTTCTTAATATCAAGATTCTCGAAGAAGCCACTCAAGGTTGTAACTTGCATGAAGCGAGAAGCAAAGTTCTCCTGACGTATTTTCCACAAGTTGGTGTTGGCGTACCGGAAGCCGAGCTTGGGGATGTCCAAAACAAGAGACCATTCTTTGCTGACGCAAGACCAGAGGTCTGGATGGTGGATCTTGGTGCAAAGGGAGCCTAGGATTATAAGTGAGTATTCAGGGGGATCATGGGAACGCTGACTTACGAATGTACCAATCGTTCAAGTCGAATCCGAAATTGTCATAAAGGAAGGTTTCGAACTTCAAGCACGAGGCAGCAAAAGATTCTGCTTCCTCCTTGGTGTAAGATGGTTGCAAGGCGAAGAGATGAGCCCAAGTAGTTTCGATAAGATCGTTGAAGTGATCCTGCGAGACACACTTGTTTGAATTGTGATAGTCGTGGGTAGCCATGGCACCCTCAAGTCGCAGGAGCTGGCTGTTGTAGGATAGCGAGAGCAGAAGATAGTGACTAAAGTTCGGCAGTCCTTTCCAAGGTGACAGTTAGCCAAAAGAAAGAGCCAGAGCGTGGAAGGTGATGTCGAGAAGGAAAGTAAGAGAAGAGAAGGGAGAGAAGCAAGAAGCTGGAGATGTAAGCAGGAGCTATAGCTCCAAATAGAGGGGTAAGCGCCAGCACATGACCAGGCCAGATGACGATGATAATACAATGATGATGAGTTTCCCCACAAATTGAAGATCTGAAACATAGCGTGATTGTTTCAGGTTTGCGAATCGACTTTTTGACGGTTGTCCAGTTTCTCGTGCAAGACCTGTGACAGTCGGTCAAGGTACTGAGCTTGGAAAGTATGCAGACTATATATAGAGTAGGTGGCAGGCTTTCGGCTTGAGTATGACTGATTTGGATTCGAGTGTACTATAGATCACTGAGGTGGTGCTGGAATATCAAAAATCAAGCTTACACCACTATCAAAATGTTAGCATAATCCGTAAATCTGTCTCCAAGAATACTTACTCGTCTCCTGCCGTGATCACTCTCGTACCACCTCCTTGCACAAAACCGAGAATACCACCACCTTCGCCGCCACCTCTATGTCCCCGCCATTCTCCGAGCAATCCACCATTAGCCGCTGCTGTTCCACCTCTTACATCCCACCTCCTGATCACGCCATCATTGCCGCAGCTTGTCAACAGATGACCCATCCTCGGCGCATGTACAAACTCGACCTTGATCACTGCCTCCCCCTCATGTGCTTCTTCCAACTTTCTTCGCACAGTGAAGTTGTGTGCTGTATCGAATAAGGTGATATATCCATCAACAGAGCCAGCAGCCATCATCGTCGCTGGAGCGGCAGCAAACGCTATCGTCTCGATACTCTCGTCTTGCGCTTGCAGACTTGCCAGAATCTGTCCTGCTTGACCTGCCGATGTTGCAGCGGGACGTCCACCTGCTTGTCTTCCACCAGCTTGTCTTGCTCCAGCCTGTCTGCCACCTCTCTGACCTGCTCCATTCGCTGGAGCTGAATCTGCACCTATTCGTGGAAGCCCAACAATCTTGATCGAACCATCCGCACCACCTACTGCGACAAAGGTACCATTGGGTGCTACAGCCACACTGTATAAACCACCTTCAGCAGCGAAACGCTGGTCTTCTGCAGTCAACCCGACTAGTGCCTGACCACTTTGGTTCGATAGGCCGGCTGCCGCTGCATCACCAAAGACGTCCCAAACATATAGCGATGACTCTTCTGACACTGTGCAGAGTAGTTTTCCATCTGGTGTCCATGCGCCTGCAGTCGCAGAGTCTGTATGCAGGTAGAAAGTTTGGATGATTGTGAGGGGAGATCCAGCATCTGAAGCGTCAACTGTGTAGACCCATACGGAACCATCCTTTGCACCCAGAGCAACCACATTAGGATGTTGTGGATTCGGGCATGGGATCAGAAAGTTAATCTCCTCTACTTCTCGTGCTTCGGCGACAAACGCCCAGGTTCTGCCTTGGCCATTACTTGTATCTCGGTATGCGCGAAGTTCGCCGTTGATTCCAGCAGTGAGTAGATACTCACCAGCAGGTTTTGTGAAAGTAATAGCATTGACAGACTCTGGATGTCCTTCGATCTTGAAAATAGGTTGTATGCCTTCTCTTTCTGTTTGCGCCGGTGTAGGAATGGAGCTGGGTGTGCAGTCAAAGATGTATGCGACGTTATCGCCACCGCCTGTTGCGACTATCTCGGTGTGGATTGGATGTTGTGCTATACAGAAGATACTGTCCGAATGGCCATCGAAATGTGCAGATGAGTCGTTTTGAAGCTGGATTTCTTCTATGGGACCGCCATCAGCTTCGTCATCAGAATCCATTGGCGCGTCCTGGTCTTCTGGAATGATTTCGTCGCCTTCGTCTGGATTTATCATTGATTCCTCTTCTTCCTCTTCCTGTTGCTGGAGCTCGGGATCTTCGTCGACGTCCATTTTGTGGTCTGTAGCTGACATGATTGGTTTCAGCTGTGCGGGATGCGAATGGTTCGTTATGGGATGTGCAAGTTCGTTATGTACTTGGGTTATTCTGCTGATTTGTAAGAGAAGATGCTGGAGATGTCATTGACACTTTTTTCTCAATCATGACTAAACACCGGATAAAACTCCGTCACGCCAAGACATAGAGATGTTGGATCTTTCTTGAATTCCTCACCTGGGCATATATCATCAACAAGTTTAGGCGGCCATTAATCTACATACGCTATCTATTATTGGCAGAGTATGTTTTTGTGCTATTATATACCGGAACACTTTAGCTGCTTCACTCTCTTCAATCATCTTCCCAGCCTCATTTCATTACTACATTACTTTCAAGGATACACAACAGACTGTCCAATCTCCCAGAAGTTGCTGAGATCAGACATGCCAGCACCAGCAACAAGATCATCGACATTGATTAGCGAGGCACAAGCATTATACAACACACTCCACACTCTGTTCCTTGCGCTGATAGGGAAACCAGGAGTGTCCCAGTATCTAATACCAATGCCCTTACCCTGGGCAATGCTGATCTGCGTGTTCAAGGTGGCCATCTGAGACTGGTTGAAGACACCATTTGGTACGGCTCCGAACGAGGGAGAGAATGCAGTACTGGCGATAGGCGACACTAACGCAGTGATATTGCTGAAAGTGGTGCCTAGAGATGGCAATGGAGCGTCGTAGAAGACGTCTCTTGGCAAGATATCTTGGACGAGGTTCAAAGGAGTGTTGCCAGTGCCAATTACTGTGACTGGTCCCGGAATGAGTGTGCCGTTTGCTGTGACTGTGGTGAGATAGCCAGCATCACGGAGAGGCTTGAGAGCAGCTGCAGCATATGGGAAGGTAGCCGCGCCGTTCGTCTTCATGTCAATCCAGAGGTAAAGTGTCTGTCCGCTAGCTGTATCAAAGACACCACTGTAATCATATGTTAGTCTAGTTCGGCGTAGCCTCTTTCGATGCACTGTAATGCTTACTTCTTGGTGGGTGCAGTAAGGAAAGTGCTGTTCGGGTTTTGTCTTCTCAGAGTCTGCAAGATGGGCTGAACGTAGAGGCTGTCAAAAGTACGTGCTGGAGTCAGAGCGGATGTTTCGTGTCCGATGTAGAGAGTGCCATTGTAGAGCCAGACGTCTGCTTCGACACTGACAGCACCGACGGAGATGGCTGAGTAGAATGGGACCTAATGAGTAGAATGAGCAAGAGTTCGGTGGAGAAACATAGGATATGACTAACGTCACGCCAATAGTCGTTGTGGCCTATTCTATTAGTTAATGTCATGCTGTTTGTGGCATTCAATATCACCTACTGTGTAAAGGTTTAGGCACAATATTTCTTGTGAAATCGGTAGGCTATAGGATGTCAGACCCATCCTCGGACACAGCGTGGCATGCAATGTAGATGTTTCCATTCACGAACATAGTGGTAAGCTGAGCTGTTATAAGCAAGGACAGCAGCCATAGAGTCAGACACTCTATAAGGGTCAGTGGGCTCGACAACAGCGAGTACAGCACCCAGAAGGGCCACTGAGGTGGTAGTGAAAAGTGTACTCCTCATGATGATAGTGCAAGAATGAACATTGATGAGAAGGATAGAGAAGAAGTAATCACAACAAGCAGCAGCATCCATTGAGTCTTATAAGCTTGCTTCTGAAAGCCCCCACGATCATCGGGGTCATTTTGGGAATCCTTCTTCGCTGTGGACAAGCAGCTTTGAGACCAGTCACAGGTCACACGTGGACATTCGGTGCTGAGCTTTATGCAAGCCTCATGCGCTGGTGTAGTTCAACACGTCTGAAACTGGCAGGACGTAAAAAAGACTAGGATCATACAGGAGCGTCAAGTCGAGCACATGCTGGAAGAGCTTTGACGTACGCCAAGATCGCATTGTCTGCGATTTGTAGATGTTACGGCTTCACGCTATGTAAACAAAGAGCTGTAGTATTGCTAGTGGTCAGCGCCTCTTCCAGCTCGGTTTGAAGTGAGTAAGCTGGACATCTTGGAGTGGTGTAATTGACTGTGTCGTGATTCGTGATACCAATAGAGGCCTTCCTGCTTCCAGCACTTGTGTAAGCTGGCAATACAGAGGCAGAGTCTGCTGAAGCCTCTTGAAGTTAGTCAAACAAGTGTGCTGGAAGGTCGATTGTTATGCTGGAGTGGGCATGCAGCTGAAGATCCTCCACTCTCCATGACCGTCATTCTTTCCCCCCTGGACCAAGACTGTACATCTCCTCTTACTCGTCTCATGCTTACTTTTGCACCATTGATGCACTTCTGCAAGTGGGTAACAAAGATTCGCGTAGTCATGCTCTATGTAACACAGAGCACATTAGCCGCCAAAACCACATGGCAATATGAAGATGAAAATGAACATGGTACGGCACATTCGGTAAGCAGAGTAAGGTTAAAAAGCTGCCATGGACAACAAGTAGGACGTTCATCCTACGGGTCCAAGTCCGCGTGGAAGCACTAGATCTTATACAGGGATCCCCTGCATTTTAGTGTGTTTCACCAGTGATTCAACATGCGTCTGCTAAACGCTCGTGCGGCGTCAAGATCCTTGTGACTGCGCATGATATTCGCTCTTTTCTCGATCACCGCGATCATGAACGAAAAAGCTGTTGAGGTTGAGATTGATCTTCGCGAAATACTATGATCGTGGTGGTCTTGTCGATTCGAGCCGAAAGCTGGAGATGTTCCGGGAGAAAGCTTTGCGAAGTCGGCGTACACTAGCCTCCACCACAAACTCTAGGCGATTAAATATTCTTGGTTTACTGTATACGATTGGCTGACAGTCGAACCAATCATAGTCCAAAAAGGCACTATTTTTTGAAGTGACCCAGTTACAATTTCTGCATTCTGTCTAGTGCCTCGTCATAGTCTTATTGGAGGCTGTGTGCTAGGCGAGGTCGATCAGCTTAGTCAGAAAGGCGCCATCCTCGCCGTGTTGCATTTTTGCGAGCAGCAGCGTTATTTATTGTATGTTGTAAAGAAGAGGTGAGGTCAGCTTAAGCTCAAGTCGTTTCCAGAGATCAGGCTGTGAGAGCATGCGCCGCGCTTATTTTGACCAAGGATGAGAATGTGCAAGCCCTTGGTAGCTAGGGATCGACGTGGAGATGGGCCAGGGAGATGAAGTGGATGAAGCCACGCGCTTTGAGTGAAGCCATGGAAAGCTCGGAAGAGGCATCCTTCCCGCTGATTTTTACCATGTATCGTTGCATGCAAGCAGCCGCCCGTTGTGGTGTACATATGCACCTTACATGAAACACCAAAGGCGATACAAATGAGCATGATCAATGAGAACAGAAGAGGCGTAAGTGTGCTGAATGAGCGCGAGACTCGAAGGCGACACGCCACGTAGCTGGTTTTGCGCTAATGCAAACCTTGCTGGTTAGCGCACAATCGTAATCATACCTACATGTACTACTAGTTTAAGCGAAGCGAACGAGCAAATAGTTGGACTGGCGGTAGACGATAATGCTAGCTAGAGTTAAGGAGGGCAGCAATCATGTGCAGAGCTTTACTCAGCTTATAATCAAACGAGTTGGGCCGGGTCAGCAGCAGTATCGAGGAAGATATTCTAGCCTTGTTAATCGATCACTGTTTAAGACTCGCTGAATCACCCGCGCTTTTGTCGTGCCGTATATCCTCTGTGTGACGAAGTGTCGCCGACAGTATACGCAGATCGAAATGTGTTTATAAAGACACGAGGCACAGAAAGCTGCAGTAAAGTCAAAAGTACGTGAGTCCACTAAACGAGTGGAGGCCTCAAGCTCCTTAGTTTTTGAGGCTTGCTTCACAAACGTCAAACCCTGCAGCGGGATTGGCTTGAACGAAACTGCAAATTAAGTCGCATGCGTCGAGTCGAGTCTGCGTTTTGATCTGCACAGCGGCAGTAGTATACATATACTCTGCATTCCTCGTCACTAAGCTCTTTCTTGCGCCTGAACTGACATACGTGGAACTAACAGCAGGAACAAGAGGCTATCCTCTGACTATTTTGGACCCCTTCACTCACGCGACCCCACACCTCGTCTCGCCACAACAACCTAATACAATTTCAGTTCTTTGGCTTTTTGACATCAACAGAGGTCCGCCATCGCACTTGCCTTGCGCAGAGAACGGGAGAAATCCAAACGAAAGAGCTCGTGATCTTTACTTGGCATCGCGACGTTTGCTTCTTCTCTTTCTCGAAGAATCACGAACCACGTCCACTTTCAGGCACTTGATCATTTAGTACGGCTTCACATCTTCAGCGCATCATTTCATTCGCTTAGCGAGTACGAAAAGAAAACGACAGCAATATTTGTGAGGCAGGTGGCTGAGAACCTACGACAATTTCGCTGGTTCGTATCCACACGTAACCTCAATATCAGCTCGAGGAATACGAGGATTCTCGAGATCCGAGCGTGACGACCCAAACTATTCAAGCACGCACTCGGCAGCTCCTCTTGAGTGCTCAGATATATCGTGCTTGTTGCCAAACCCCAAAATCCAAAGTTCTGGGTTTTCCACGGTTTGGAGTTTGAGTGCAATCTGAGTTTGTGACCTGGAAATAATTGCGCAAACCTTCCTGCCACGGATTCTCAAAAACGCCTATATCATACTCGTGCTCCCAACACCTGGTTACTGCTCGAAATCCTACCATTTTTCTTCTACCAAAACATAACGACTGGTGTTGCTCACAATACCATCAGGCGATAGTCGTCGTTTCGCAGAAGCCATGGCCAATCTTCAGTATGTCGCTCCACCAGGACTGCGACCCGATCTCCGAGTGTAAGTGCTCTTGACTTTGACGCGTTTTGCACGCGTATATCGCGTGTATGGACGCGACTATAATGGAGAGCTTTCATGCTGACAGAATGGCCTGAATATGGACGCGACTATGATGCAGAGCTTTCATGCTGACAGAATGGCCTGAATAGAGACAATCACTGGTTGGATATGCGCCAGGAACCTGAAAAGGCTAGGGTTGTCGTCCGCGGTAAAGAAAAGGGTAAGCAGTTTCTTTACCGGCATGTCTAATCATCAGGAAACTGACAACTTCATCTTAGACCGCAAACCTGTAGATCCTCCACCAATTGTCCAGCTGAAAGTGAACGATCCTTATAACGACACATGGTAGGTATTCCCAAAGGCGTGCGCAAAGATCATCTCTTAACACATTCATAGCTCCTTCCTTCACAATCCTTACTATTTCTGCACTTGTACATTATGGGAACCGGAAACGGATGCTCCAAAGAAGCAGGAGTCAGCTCCAGGCGCGACACCTCCAGAGTTGCTACAAGGACAACTTGTTTCGTCTCTGCATAGATTGAAGGACTTTGACAACCAGGAGGCAGGCTTCTTTGTATTTAGCGACATATCGGTCGGCATTATGGGAAAGTTCAGATTGCGATTCAGTCTTTATGTGTACAGACCGTGCGTTCTGACCTTGTTTGGGTTGGCTCTTCAGTTTCTAACACCGATTTAGTGCGACAAACGACACAATCTTCCTGAAGTCGCAATTATCACAAGTATTTGATGGTATGTTACAGTGCCTCGAGCGATGAAGTCTAGGCTGACCTTAGTCCAGTTGTTCCACCCAAAGACTGGGACGGTGTTCGAGAATCTACGGCTCTCTCACGCTCCTTTGCCGATCAAGGTGTACGTATCCGTCTGAGAAAAGAATCTAGACACTCAAGTAAGAGAGCATTTTCAGCTCAACAAGGGCAAAGCCTCGCACCACAAACACCATTACGACCACATCCAGGACAACCACAACAACAGCAGC
>Ga0115846_100121_pt1 | contig 36811 bp, 39 predicted proteins | sample InSIn5gowninarea_2_FD_83860 | JGI IMG/M metagenome (GOLD analysis project Ga0115846, IMG submission 83860) | reverse complement strand
GGTCGCGTGTCATCTTCGGACATTCTCCCCAGGGCAGTTGATCCTTGGCCTTATCCACCTTCTTTGTATCTGTCACTGCCTGTACTACGCCAGTGTTGATTCGGCACGTCCCTGTAGCAGCAATTTCCTCAGAGCGGAGGTGCTCAAATAGCTTCTCTGAAGCAAACAAATTGTCCAGGTACACTGAGCTAGCGTGTCCAGCTCCAAATGTACTAACGGCATTATTCGGGATACCAATTGGCTATAAGGCAGCTCCTTATTATCGATGGTAAGAGTAGAATCATGATCTGGGGTGGGTGCATACCTCGTCGTAAATCGCTTATGTCAATGGGATCAGGTTGAGAAGGCAATCTCGGCAGAGTCAGAGGCAGTGCTGTATATTGAAAGAGGTCTTCTATCGGATACCAAGGGATCGAAACTTGGATCGGATTGGAAATAGGAAAGCTTGGGCTGAGTGATTAGTAGAAATGCCTGAGGACAACCATGATGCGAGCAGTAGCAAGACGTCTCGTTAGGAATATGGAATCATTTCTTCCTCTTCGACCTCTTGGTGCTCTTGACTTCCATCCCCAAACAGTCATCGCGTAAGCTTCACAGTGGAGTTGGACAATTTAGTTCTACTACCGAGTCTGCCCCGTCGTCAACTATAGATCTAGCCTTTTCCAGTGGTAAATCGCCCAACAAGGGTTGATCCCCAAGCGCAGACCCAATCGCGTTTTCTCCTTCTGGCATCCAGTGTCTAATCATCGAATCATCATTCAATGCCCAACTCCAGCTCAGTCGTCACCGATCAAGAGGCACAAGCCAATCCCGTTCAAGAAACAGACGCAACGACCAAAGCAGCCATTCCCTCCTCCTCACTACGTACAACGATTTGACTAGTGACCCCAGATTTCGCTGAATATGCCATTCGAACGTTGGCCACGACTTTGCCGCCTGTCACGGTCTTACCGAAGAGCTTGAGAGTGTGAGTGGTGGTGTTGATGGGGATGTCTGTACCATCAAGGGGTTGTAATGAGAGTGTTCTGGTGAGTTGTTCAGTAGCATCTGTGCAAGTTAGCAGGAGGTCCCATACGTGATCTAATGAAGCTAAGCGTACCTGCAATACTCTTGACTCCCCCAAGCTGTAATGTCTCCTGCGCTTCTTCGCCTGAAGCACCAACTTGCTCCCACAAATGATTGAAGTTGCCCGCAAATGCAGGTATAACATAGTCACTACCTGTGAGCTCAAGATCTTCGACTTGATACTCATCTTCATATCCACCTTCCTCGGGTTGGCTCGTTGTAGGGTCAATCTCCTTAGTCGTGAACTTCAAAACATTGGTGAAGCTGCTAGCCGGGAAAGCTGACTCTCCATTGACCTTCTTGAATGATACATAGATAGATCCTGGCACATCTGTGTTCAAAGACGCAGCTGGAATAATAAAGTCTTCCTCAAGCTCTTCTTCTTCTGAGGGAGTTGCAACCACCGAAACATCTTCGAGCACCGTTTCTGGAAGCGTATTCTTGACTTCATATTGAAGCACGATGTGCTCCTTGAAGATATGCTTGATTACCGAAACGACATATTCAGTCTCGGACTCAGTCAATTCGACGACAGGCGAGGACTTGAGCACAGAGCCATATGACTTCATCTCTGGTATCTGTAGAAGCTCTTGAGCGTATTTCTGAGCAGTAGCAGATGCTTGAGCAACGGCATCTGCACCAGATGGCACAGATTTTGTGGGTCCAGCTTTGGGTGCCTTGAGCGTGGGTGTGACAGTAGTCAATTTCTTCGTTCTATCCTCTGCGTCGGCTTGCTCTTTGGTGACTATCGGAATAGACGCAATATCGAATGGGTTTTCGAAAGTTGACTTATCATCTGCTGTTACATACATGACCAACTGATGCTCGAAGTAGGGTAGAGCAAAGGTATTTTCTGTCTTTCATTAGCTTTAACAGCGCTTTCATCCCGTGATTCATACCGTTCTTGATGAACCGATCAGCCATTTCATCTGACTCGCCCATCAACCTCAAATTCAAGGCTGCTCGATCTCGAACCTCGTCATCTACATCATCCAAGCACCTCGTGAGAAGCACCTTAACACTGCGTTTCACCTCTGGATCTTTTTGACCAACACCGAATTTAGCGAGTGCCGTAACTGCAGCAGCTCGAACAATAGCGTTTTCAAGGACCACCCGATTGTAGATATATCGAATGTACTTCGTTGGTTGTGAAGTCTTGGGTCCTTCGATACCGAGAAGATGGAGGATCCGAACAGCTAGCTTCGTGAACTCACAATCCTCAATGAACTCGCATAGATGGGCCAAAGCGTCCTCCTTTGACTCTGGCACAAACTTGATAAGGTCGAACATGCTCTCAACAACAGCACGCTTGAACTCGTATCCACCCTCGTCACGCAATATGCCACTGAGGAAGGAGAGCATGCCAGCTTGCTTATTTGGAAACTTGAGACATAGGGTTCTGATGGCCTCAACAATTGTGATCTTGAACTCATCGGTGATGTCGGCCATGAAGCCGGAGATCTGCTTCATCAAGCGGTCGACACTAGCTTCGTTGCCAGTTTTCAAAAGGGTTGTGATAGCAAAAGTGGCAACTGATCGGTTGGAATTGGAGATGAGAAGTTCAATGTCTGGATTGCAAGGATGCACAGCTTGTGGTTTGAAGGAGGCGAGATTGTGAAGGATGCGAATAGCAGCGAATTTGGTAACGGCGCGAGGAGAAGTGAGGAAAAGTTGCAAGCAATGTATGGCTTGAGAGAGCTCAGCATCTGTCACATCTCTCACGTCGGTAATTGCCTTAGCAGCCTCGAAGTTGACCATTTCGCTCTTGTGCCTCAACCAACCGTCTAGGAGCTTCATCATGGGGGTCCGCATGTGTGGGTCGTCTTCTGCCAACTGTGCTGCTAGGCGAACAAGCATAACCGTAGCTGCCGGATTCTTCACAGCTCCTGCGACACCGAATTGCTGAACCATCTTCGACAATGCCATCCTGTCGTGCATCCTCATCTGATAGAGCAATCCAATCGCATGGTATTGTGTCATAGTGGAGGTATTCATGGGTATTTGGTTCCCTGAGGTTGAGAACCCCAATGAGAACCCACCAGAAGATTTGGTTGACGTTGCAGCTTCTTGGGTCTCACTCTGCCATCTTCGCACAACATCTCGAGCTATGGGTAGAAGGTGATAGGAGGATACAAGGGCGGCGGAGGAGACAGAGGGATTCTTGTCCACAATTGCAGTCTTCATGACACGTTCGATACTCTGAACTGTGGAAGCCTAGCCTACGTTAGAGATGCCTACTCCTTTGATAGAGGAATACCCACATCAATAATTCGACATAGGGCTCGGATAGCGTTCGGCCTGTAGATGGCATCTGTACCACCTCCAGTATCCTTCATGATCGTACTCGTGACCATGATAATATCCTCCGCCGAATGCGCCAGCTCCTTGATGACGAGGTGAACCATTTGTCGAAGACTGGCATCTTTATTTTGGAAGAGCTTGGATATCCCAAAGAACAGTGTGGTCGCTTCGTTAGTCGGGAACTTTTCGCCAGTATACAGCAGCAGAGCAAGCTTCGTCAAGAGGATACGACATTTTCGCGGTTGAATAGGAGAAGAATTGAACAGTCGTGCTGCTCAGAGGTTAGCTATGCTGGTGGAAGGGGGTGCTATTCCACCAACCCTCTTGAAAGACAGAGGTTCTGTCCACTCGTTTGAGAGCCGCATCGGCGTCTTCATCCTTCTTGCTGTAATCCATGGCTAGCAAGGTAAGGGAAGCAGCCTCAGCGACATGGATTGCAGGTGGTTCGTGGATTGTTCACGTTGGAGGCTCCAGGGTGTGCATCTCGAGAAACGTCGCCAATTCATGCGGCAAGCCAGCTCGCTTGGGCCTAGCCGCGCGGAAATGTCCATGGATTAACCGAAGTTGTCCCGTCTTACGATTGATTTTGCTTGCTGAACTTCTAAAGGACAAGTCGACAGTCCATATATACATAGAAGCTGAATATCAGCTGTTCTTTCAGCATATGGGTCACGATGGTATGAAGCTCTGGGGAGAATGTCCGAAGATGACACGCGACCTGAGCAATTAAAGCTCGTCGATATGTTTTTGGCTGCAAAGAGAGTCCAGCTCGTTTTGGCAAAAAGCTGATGTGAGAGTATATCCGCTACGGATTGTACTCTGCCAGCAGATATATGGAACTAATCAAGGGAATCGAGCTAAGTGGGCGTGTATTCTCAGGCCATGGAGGCACTACTCGTCCTCATCACAATCGCGGTCGCGAGCAGACAAGAATAGCCATCTATATGCAAGGAACATATATTTGACGCCGATTCGTTGTCATGATGAGATTTTGGTCACGATGAAGTCTCATCATCCTTCTGTCCCTCGTGCTCTGCCAGCATCTCCTTTCCTTTATCAATAACCCTCCTCGCCGCTCACTTTATCATCTACAGCCATCTCTTCCACAAACGCATCTCGAATCAGTACAGCCGTCTTCATCCTTTCCAATCGACTGCAGAGCTTCTCATCCATGCCTGGAAGTGTCTCTTCAATACCTCGATTATGCCGACTTCTGAGAAGATGCAGAGGCGTCGGAACCTCATGGCTGCAATTGCGTCTACGCCGGTCTGCATCTTGCACGATGGCCAGCTCAGGATGTCTTTCAAGTATTGAGGCTGCCTTTTCAAGTTGTAAGACTTCTCGACTGTAGGAGACTCCCATAATGATTTCCAGAACTTTGTTTGCAACTTGCGAATAAGTGCAAGATGTTTTTCATCATAGTGGCCTTGTGGTCATCCTCGAGTTGCGCCGAATCTTGAGAGGATTCCCTCATTCTACTGCAAGCTTCCTTTCGACTCCTTTCTCCTTTTTTCGGTGTGCTTAAGTGACAGTCATCTGGCTGAAAGTCTGGCATGTAATCGCGGTCTCCAACATCAGGTAGCAGACAGGTGAGGTGGATAATGCGCCAGTCGTAACCGAACTTCCCTGGCTCTGTATCCTTTCTCATATCATTATATAACAGTTGAGCAAGCTTTACCACTCTCTCAGCATTGCTGAAGTTGTGAGGGCCATCATACGTCTGATGACGGATCTTGAGGAGCTCCGATGATGTCTCTGTGACTGTAGTAACGGGTGTCATCTTGTTGACAGATGTCATGAGTCTGTTGGTTTCTGTTGGTTGATATGTAGTTCTACCTTCCTTGTTAGGATCAACGCGCATGATAGCATCTCGAAATACGATGTGAGAAGATGATCCTGCTTATTCGTTTGCTGCTGTTCAAGTCGTGAACGTCCGAGTGCGTTTACGTCGTTGAGGATTCTAAAAACATTTCCATGGGTGACTACCTAGTCCCCAACTTTGCTTGACGAACATCATCAATAACAATTGTACACGACTTACTATCATGTGCTTCTTCGATCTTCCACTGCTAAATGGAGGTATGAACAAAGAGAGCTAGCAATTATACTGAGTGTAGCAGTTGTGAACTAGGCTCAGCCACCAGGTGCGGAAGTTGACCACTGCAAAGCAGATTGCTCTTATTGGTACCCACTTATACAGTAAGATCCACTTTGTAAGATAGAGTCTTTCTCGGGTGGAAGTCCTATGGCAATGAGACGTCCAGCCGCGGCCCGTCGATGACTTGCTGACAAGACTTGAGACGGGAAAATCTCCCATATAGTGCTACATGGTGATTTTCTTCAAATCTTGACCTTCGTAGCCTCACCATTATGCCAGACATTTGCGTTTCTCCAACAGGGCACAGCGCGTTTACAGAAGGGCAAACGGAACAAATGACTGCAGACCCCCTTTGATGAAACATGTCCTTAAAGCAAGCAAACCACGTCCAGAAACAGATTAGTTTATTCAGCAGTGTAGCGGTAAACGAAAGCATTGGCGATAACCATCTTTCTTGCTTAGGGAACGATGATATACAGCATATAGCAAGCGTCAAGCGCTGTCATCCTGCAAGTGTTAGACCTAAAGGCATCATGCTTGAAAAAATCAAATGCGGATTGCTTCAAGAAAGGTGCACCACTGTATCTCGGGTGTGTATGGCTTCGTGCTGTATTGCTTGAGTTGCGCTCTCACTAAGAAGCAGGAGGCGGGTTGAAATAGGAGGCTCTGTTACATCGTTGACTGATACTACGGGTCCACTTCCGAAAGAAGTCGTTATATTTGCGAGCGATCGAACCAACGATGCAAAGAATCTCTGCTGCATAGCCTCTTACCTTTGCCCCATCCTCGACTCGAATTGCGCAAGCCACCAGGAGAGCATACGAAGGCATGCAAGGAGATGCAGGATAGTTCAATCGCACAACAGCAAGGGGGAGGACATCTTCAAAGATCGATATTAATCGAATTTAGATTCATGGATGAATCAAGAGCAGTCAGCGAAATCAAAGAGCTTTGAGGAAGTGAGCACTCCATCGATGACGCCCACACAGGGTCCCTTGGAATTATCAACAGGAGCGAGCTTGCCCTGCTACTGTGATCGAAAAGATAGAGCTCCAAAATAGATCACGATCTCGGCTGCCCACAGCTGCACAGCACGAAGACACGAAACGCAAGGGTGGTGTGAAAAATTCAGAGATGCAAAGGCGGCTCAAAAAGCCAGATTCAGTGAAGGTTACGAGCTCGACTAGATGCTCTTACCAAGGAAGTCTTAAGACTCGGCCATGTTGTTACTCCATAGATCTGGAAATCTGAGACGCTGCATATCGGACGAAAATTGATCAGCAATGGGTAGGAACGTTCTTCTCTTGATTCCTTTCAAAAGGAAGCACGGCAAAACATCAATCTAGACATCATGAAGCTTTTCTTTGACGACATCTCCAAACCAAATCGGGGCGCTTGGACCTTGTACACCCCACACCCCCCCTTGGCTCCCGTCTTTCATGCAGCAAGCACGCTTTCAACATGAAACAGCAAAAGCAGCAAATCAGGCCGCAAATCAATCTCTATCCCTGACCACAGCCGAGTCTCGTAAGTCTTATTCGTTTACCCGCACCGTCTTGGCCGAAGTCCGCGATAGCTTCGCACTCCACAGCTGGTAGGGTGCAGCTGAGCATCTTGCTGTGGTAGCCCCTGAGAAGAAAGTACTGTACCAGAGATAGAACTTAGCATCGTGGCAATCACATCAAAGCCACGAGGATACGAAGTGACAGCTGGACACGCTAGGTATTACGGAGGTAGAGACACCACTAGAGAAGCACTTTGCACTGCCAGATGGCAAGAAAAAGCAGACACTTTCGTGTGGTCATATCGGATCATCAAAGCTTCTATCCTTCTAGCGCATGCTGAGAAAGTAGCGCCGCACATCACCACGTTGATAGGCCCAGATAGCTAAATCTGCCGTGATCCTGTAGACCTCTAGTCTTGCTGCTTTTGAGTCCTTTTATGCCGCAACCCTTGGGGGTCCCTGCAAAGCTGCAACGTCCCTTTTCCTGCTCGTCAAGTGGCTCGTCTAGCCATGGTCAACATGCATGCTGCCGCGTTCATCAGGGGTGACAATGTGGAGACCCGCGAATAATTTCTGGCCTGGAGCTGGAATTGAGCTGGTGAAACAGAGGGTTTCCTGCCAGTCAAGTCCCCCGGGTCCGGCCTCTTCTGGGATGCAAGAAGGTAAATACCTGCTGCCATTGGCAGAGGTCAATTTCTTTTCGTTGCTCTCCCGATCCTCTGAAATCCTTACTCTCAACTTCATTGCCCTCGTCTTCTTTGACTCTATCTACTTTTCATCATTTGGCGGCAGAGCCTTCAGATACTAAGCGACACGGGGCAAGCTTCCCGCTTCAGAATTGCCTGATCGACCCAGTGTTGATACTGACTCTGGAGTCTGGGTAGATGACGCTGAAGAGACAAAGGATCTGTGTCTGAAACGTGCGACGAGAACCTCGAAACAGCTGGTCTCATTCGACAAAGAGTTCGAAGTGATCAAGACTTGATGGAGTATTGCTCTTCTAGAGGCATTCACCGGTGTTACATTCGAAAAGATATATATACTATTCGATACGTTATCAGCAAGGACAACCCGCAATCTGTGGTTATTGAATTGGTACCGGTGGTGTTCAACAGCGACCAGCACATGGGAAGTTATTCTGAGGCACTCGAAACCCCAAACGTATGTGATCCAAACTTTGATTCCAGCGAGGCCTTCCCCTTGGAGCTAGATCCTCACAATTTCAAGATCGAATCTCTCTAACGAGCTTGAATCACTGCCTCAGTCATGGATCCAGTGATACCTTGCGCGAAGCTGTTGCATCTTGATGGTCTTTCTGAAGTCTCTACGTTCTCTTTCCGTGTGTTGTGTATGCGATTTCGTTCGCAGGGTTCGTTGTGACATTTTGGTATTGATACTTTGACAGTGAACCCTTCTCTTCGACCGCTCTAGCAGCCAAGCAACAATTAGTCTTTTCCAAGAGCAATTCATTTGAGCTATTTATTGGTGCGACATTGCGAGACTATAAAAGTTCGAGCACTCCTTCTCTTCAACCACGGCTCCTTTCTGCAGCAGCCAACATTCGTTTGCACAACATCTGATTCAACATATACCCAAATTCCAACAGCAACTTCGTCAGTTGAAATCAGGATCTCAGACAAATCACAAGTACTTGCAGGTGCGGCAAGGAACGCCCAATTCTTGACTGGTATCAGCTTCTCACCACATTGTACCACGTACGGCTTGATGTATGAGTAAACGGATTTGCAAGGAGACTTAGTTAGAAGTGGTGGAGGTAGTGTGCGGAAATTCACCCAGTTGGTGAGATCGAGCCATCAGGGGTTTCTATCCCAATGAATCAGCAGCAACAATGGCAAACGCCAGTAAGGTCCGGAGGCGGTGGCTCTGTGAAGCGAGCAAGACAAAGGATGGAGGCTGGTTTGCCACGAATGGCACCATCACCGGATCAGAAACCCAAAGAGATGGAAGATCCAAGACCAGCACCAAGTCCGCCCAGGCCCGTAGCTAGCCCACAGAGTACTCGACGGCCTCAACCAACGCAGGCTATACCAGAGACAAAGACTGGACCTGGTCCAATTGGCGTCGCGATATCAAATCCAACTCAGATTCCGCAGTGGCCTTTGCAAGGAACGATCGAGCATATTAATGACAGCAGCGAATCAAATTCATCGCCCCCTCGAGGGCCTCCTCCGCAAAGGCCACCACGTCCAAGTCGAGTGCCATCAATATTAGACTCATCCAGGGTACAAGCTCCCATGCCGGGCTTTCGCTACGTTCCACAGCAGCAAAGAGCAACCCAGCCTCGAGAACCTGGCAGGTCTTTCCCACAACAACCACAAGCTGGTAGAAACAGATCGGGAACAACTGTTCGAGCCCCAGAGCAGCCGCCCCGTCCGGTGGAGAGGTTACGTCTGCCATCGAGGGCTAAGCCACAACAGTATCAACAGCAATATGTTCCGCAAGCCTCGCGAACTCCAATTAGACTGCCTATGAATACGCAAACGCCCGTTCGTAGCCAGCCGAAGAGCCCATTCGACGATGCTGCTTCACCAGTATCAAGTACTCCTTCCTCCAGACCATCCACAACGTCGTCTGCTGGCAGTATTCCAGACTTCCCTCTCCCAGTGCCTTTGCAAAAGCAGCGAAGTATCAATCTTGGTCCACCTCCAAGTTCAAGAAAAGGCGCTTCTTCATACTACTCGCAAGCTTCTTTTGTGTCCCCGATTCCAGAAGTTTCGGAGAGAGAAAGTCCTAGAACGCAGCTGTCACATGGCTCTTACGCTTCCAGTGCGGCAATACCGTCGAGCTGGGGTGATGACTCACCTGGGTTTCGATCTGATGGATATGATGACTTCGAAGATAATGTGATTGACGAGAGGGGTGAATCACGAGCATCGACGCTTGATGACAACGATGGTAGAACCTTGATTCGCAGCGCCAGTTTGGGCAAACGAGCAAAGCCTTCTATGGTCAATACGAAGAGTGCCGAGAAAGTGGAGACAGCAGCAGCCAACAAGACCATGCGGAAGTCAAAACTCGAACGAATGGGCTTTCCAGAAAGTATTCCCACGGATGTAGCGGTTGGCGCTGCTGAATTTGCAGCAGCTAGGATGGCTGAAAGAGATACTCCACCACCTACAACCGGCGATGACTCGCTGGCAAGCGGTACGGGGCTTTATGACAACTCAGGATCATCCTCCACGGTGTCAGCACTTGACGTTGCCAGTGCTGTGACCACTGATGAAGTGGTACCTCCTCCGCAAGCCAGGCTTGGTGACAAGAATTCAGAATCAATGGCTACAATGTTGGGTGCCTATAATGCGGCGAGCTCAATAGGGCCTGGTGGTGGTCCTCCAAAACAAGGATATAGTCGGTTATCAGCCATTAGACGACCACCGCGGTTGGACATCGATGCAGTAAGGGATGCTGAGGCGAGAGGTAGCTTGACGAGCTTGCCAGATCTTATCAAGAGGGCTACGAGACTCGCTTACATGATCGACAAAGGCAAAAGACCAGGCAGTGGCATGGATCTCAATGACTTCCCATCTCTTAGTCCTGATAACCGTGACAAGAAGGCTTACCGAGGCTGTGAGTACTTCCGATAAAACAAGATGCATTTACTAATCATCGCAGTGTCGTCAGATTCTGATGAGAAGCGCCAATCTGGTCTGTCTGGCATGCTTGCTGCCTTTCCGCCGCCCGGTCCAACTCCAAGTCGCCTCTCACCTCGCCCTGAATCTCGATGGCCAGAAGTAGACTACGATCCAACTGATCCAGATCAAGCCAAGGGTGGAAAGCCCAAACGAAAATGCTGCGGCCTGTCACTACCCGTTTTTCTTGTCCTGCTCTTTATATCATTAATAGTAATTACCGCCGCCATAGTGATCCCGCTGAAGCTCCTCGTACTCGACAAGAAAACAAGTAATAGAACTTATGCTGCTGCCGCTGCCTCGACTCTTGGATCTTGTCAATCAGATTCCACCACTGCCTGCCAGAATGGAGGAACAACAATTATCATGACAGACAATCAATGTGGCTGTATCTGCATCAATGGATTCACCGGCAGCACTTGCACAATAGCTGGTGCTACTGGTTGCACAACTGCAAATCTCACATCTGCAAATGGATCGAATCTTTCGAACGTCACCTTGGGTGCAAGCCTGCCTCGACTTATCAGTCAAGCCAACACAAACTTCTCTATTCCGCTTTCAGCTGATAATATATTAGCCCGATTCAATGCAGCCAGTCTGTCTTGCTCCACGCAAAATGCTCTTGTAACATTCGGTGGACCATCAGACAGTGATGCAAATCCAGACCATCCGGTGACCTCGACAGCTGCAGCCAAGTTGATACGCCAAGCCACACATGTAGGAGACACATATTCTACAGATACGATCCCGCCCATATCAACGACCACTACTTCGTATACGATCACTACGACCCTTCCTCCCGGTTCGTCAGTCTCTACCACGGATGTATCCGCGACCCCTACACCCACATCTACGCCCACGTCATCCTCACCGAGCTCCTCCGCAGCTTCTACAGCTTCCACAGCATCGATCTCAACCTCAACATCAGTCTTCACCGCCTCATCCAAGACCCTTGACTTCGCGCGCATAGCCGTCCTCTTCATTCTCCAACAAGAGGACCTCACCTCGGCGACCAAAGCTCAATCCGCTTTACAGAAAGTCTTCTCACAAGACAGCTTGACTACTGCTGCAGCTCAGAACGTTCCTGTCGGGGGTGCAAATGCTGTGGATCTGATCAATTTCACTCTCACTGTTGGCAATGGGACAGTCGGAGGTGGTGTGAACGGTACGACTGGAACGGCGAAGATGAAGAGAATGGCTATGTTTGGGTAGCTTCTGGCAGGATTATGATCTTTTCAAAGAGGGAAAGGAATATCGGCGCATGGTCATTGATATGGCTCATAGAGCGTGTAATTTTTCTTTATGTTACATGGTGGGCTAAGATCTTAGATGTATCCCCGGATCCGGATTTTCGTCGCCTCGCATGGCGCTTCTTATATTCTTATACCTCATCTGCGTTGTGGATCAGCGTTGACGTCTTTCCAAAAGCGCCTTTATGTAGGGAGAGGAGAAGGACGCAGTGGGCCGACCCTTTTCAATGGTAATGGGATATGTATCCACTTGTATGTTATGCAAGAGTACAGGTGCAAGAAGAGGAGCGGAGGAGGCATAGTCGTAGGTCTAGTGACAGACCAGATTACAAGATTTGCAACCATAATCTGTTCAATTGTCCATCGTGAAGTCACAACGTGTAATATCTCGAACTAGACTGCCCCATGAATTAGGACACAAGGCCACTATAACCCCAACGCAAGTTGACAGACTACGAGTAGAAAGACAGCCTTGAGAAGTGCCTACCAACCAAGATCTTGCAAAACGACAAATCTACTTAGACATTCAGACACTGAACTGGACTAGGTGGACTCAAGGCGTGACCTTAACCTGTTCTTTACAATCAGTGAAAGAAAAGCAGTTCGGTACCGGCGTTACACATGGCCGATACAAAGCCAGACCAACGCCACACCTCCTCTGACAAGATGGAAGGGACAAAGATGAAGTTGTACTAACAAAGGTCACTGGACGCCATAGACATTCAAAGTAATCTGGCACTGGGTTGAACAGAGGCTGTATAGCATTGTTCCGACAAGCGTCGAGTTTCTGAGGATGAAGAGCTCGTAGTGGGATGAGGCATGATCTTTCTTCTACAAGAGGACAAGATATTACCATATGGACATCAAGTGACTGTCCACACTGTCTCCAGGTTACGTTGCCCAGTGGAGCCAGATGAAGCGAGCCATGAAGTATCACAAGCTGCAAGACAAACTGAAAGTCACATCTTCTTCTTCACTTGAATTTGGAATGGCATGACCACATGTAGCGAAGTCTTGGAGCTTCAAGACATAGTATAGGCCAGTGGATCGAGTATATGAGGAGCAAGTAAGAGTATCAATAGGAGCGGAAACTCTCGGACAACTCCTGCTTGGTCAGACCTTCCAAATGCTCAACCTCCCTGTCTAGATCTCTCTCTCTCATCAGCTTCGGATCTTTCAGCCGTCTCGAGACAGCCTGGAGGTAGTACATCTTCTGCAGATGCCACCTCAGCGATGGCATATCAGGTGGCAAAGCATTCGCGCTTGTTACCTTCATAGATCTGATCCACCTCCTCTGAGTAGCTGCATCAGCGTTTCGCTTATTGCTATCCGTCATCCCAATTTTCTCACGTGTCATATTGAAAGCATCGATGAACTCTGGGGTATCCAATGTCATCTTGACATCCCATGCCCGAGTCTCGTGGTGGACGAGGTGTAAATTGACTGTTTCCATCTTTGGACATTGTTGAAACAATTCCCATGCGCATTCCAGCAGCGCTTGCAGATCTAGCATGAGCTTTGAACCAACATTGGTTACTTTGTAATAGATCCGTATTTTCCTTAGATGGTGCAGATCCTCCTGGCAACTCATTAGGCAGAATGTCATATCTCGCCAATGCTCGAAAGCAAGTGTGTCGATGATCGGGTTGAAGAGCACTCCTTCACACTCGACGCAAACATCTGTCTTATCGCACATTATCCTCGTACCCTCAACACATCTTGGATCATCAAGACGAGCATTGTGCTTGCCGAACATGATATATTGTCCATACTTCTGCTTCATACCTTTAGTAATATCAGCATTTGTGAAAATCCTTCTCAACTCTGGAATGATACCTGCATCAACGGTGGGGTTCCATTGGAGATTATATGCATATGGCTCACCTATATTGCTTCTCCAAGTATCAAATCTGACCATTCGAGGTTTGGGAAGATTGCCCAGCTGGACGAGGAGCAGTTTATCCTTGTGTGAAAGTGTCTCGAAGCCTGCAAACGTTGCTAACCTCTCTGCAACCTCCTCTCGAGTTGGCGTACGTTTCCCTTTTGATAGCGGTTGTTGGAAACCAAAAACGGGTTTCTGGAAAGGCATAGTTAGCTTATGCGTAACTGTAGTCCTTGTAACCATTGGGTGTTGGAAAGTGCTCTTTCGCTCATCTACCCTGATGCAAAACCGTCCCTGCAGGTTAAATAGCTCTGCAAAGATCTGTTCAGTGAAGACCTGTTCTGAGACTGTTAAAAGCCTTCTTTGTTCTTCGAAAAATGGTGGTGGTCTTAGAAGACAAAGACATTGTGGATTCACTGCTGCTCTTCGTGCAGTGGAGCCTGTGGGGGTTACTGAGAACGTGAAATTGGTCTCAACGACTCGCAGTAAGGTCTGTGGGCTTCCGCCAGCTTCTGCCCTGACTCCTCATTCCAAATGTGGAATGTGTTTGTATTGTTGTGGTCATGATCCTCGCTAGTGCGTCTCGGCGCAGGTGGAGTAATCCACAAAGAGATTTTGAACCTCTCGTCTTCCTCCATCCTCCTTCTTCCATCATCCTTTGGTCAACCACTCCATCAAAGATCCATCAATACCATCTTCATACTACATTGCGTGCTTCGTATTCTCTCAACAAGCAATAGCTCTAGTAGATCTTTCTCACAGTCCTGCTTCCCAAGCGTCACGTTCAACCACAAGGTTCGTCCTTCGCCTTTACAATGTTGACAAAGATCTAACATTCCCTCGCCTTTACAGTGTGAGACACACATAGGACCACCTTGGCCTATGCTAGAGACTCCATTCAACCTGTAGTCAACCCCACACAGAAGGCCCTCGACGTGACTAGTGTGTTCGAGTAGATCGCCTTCGTGGTCGATTAGCATAGCCTTGAGCATCCTGTCGCTGCCTGGCAATCAGATTTCGCCTCCGTGTAAGTAAACGTCATCTCCCCAGAGCAATTCATAGCGATCTCTGATACTAACATCGCCTGCTCTAGTCCCACATTCGCACGTCATTACACAATGTCGATTTAGGGCACGATGGCTGCTTCAAGAGATACATCGCCCAGCTTCTCAAGACATTCAGGATGTCTCAATGCATGGTGACTGATTGACGTACTTCTAGCAAGGCAATTTGGTTAGTCCATTCAATAGATCTGGGTATATATTCAGCCACTGAGTTCAAGTCTAAGGTGGTAACAACCAGCTTTTCTAGGCGAATACTCCAGATGAGGTAAGCTACTATTTCCTTTCCGTACAATTGGCAAGCTCTAGATGAACAATCCGGCCTCCAGCAAACCGAAAGATTGCTCGATCTGATGATGGCAATCCGACGATGTTAGTAGAAGCTACGATGACAACAATGCTAACGATGACGACAGGCATCTTCGGATTGTGGAAGGACTGCTTGTATGGGAAGGTTGGATCGTCCTGAGACTCATACCGAGGAGGAGAAAAGGCAAGATGTCTGCAGCTGAGTACACCAGGGGATCCAACCTTCCCATACATGCTTTACCCACTGCGTAGGAATGTGGAACGAGGTCAAAAATCTCCCTCAGTTTCGAATAATTGAGGAGGCCACGCCTCTTCTCATCTCCCTCCATTTGGGAAGAGTCAAGGGACTTTTGGTGACGAATAATTGATCGTTTCAGATGAGGTGAGAAAGCATTCATTTCTTATATCTCATAGGCTTTCTGTAAGCCTACTAGCCTTGTGCAAGCTGGCTTCAAGCTTGATACCGACAATCCGACGATGTTGATCCAAGCTACGATAACAATAATGCTAACGATGATGACAGCTTCCTCCGTCGCAGAGGAGAAAAGGGAGACGCTGCAGGCTCCTCCATCATATCGTGTCAAGCACTTTGAACACGCCACGGCAAGTCCTGAGGAGTCTGCGGTGTCTCCCTTTAGCTTGTCCAGTTGAACGTGGCTTTCGGGTATGGCATTCGTCGTGATGACGGCAGCTTTGTACGTTTGATTCGAGCCGATGAGCTGTCAAACAGTCTCGGTGGCATCAGGGCTACTGACGTGGTCAGAGCAACGCTCCAAGCTTCGGCGCTGGCAATGCTTTCGATGGTGCAGGTAATCTCCTCATCTTCGCTGGCAACGACGATATCCCGAGTCTTCTTCCATCAGCTTCAATCTACCAATAGTGGATCCTGTAGGCACAATGTCTTCAAAGTTTGATAGCGCGAAGTTAGGTAAGAGTCGCGCTATGATGGCGCCTGCGCTCCGCGGCGCCAGATACGGTATGTCTATACCGCTCCAGTCACGGCGCTTGCTTACCTTCTAGGCTCCACATCATGGAACACACGATGACACAGGATCCCTTCGGTGAGAACAACTCGCCGTGGGGGGGGTGGATCGTCAAGCAAGTCGGTCTTTCCACGTACCACCAATGTCGACGGTTTGGTAGGAAGACATGTCTACAGCGGAAATATAATTCAGGGGAGGTTTCGGGATCAAGACCTAGCGATAGAAGCAAGTCGGAAGCAGTGGTGCAGGTGGTCAAGTGGTTGAATTGTCGGAGATGGGGGCATATGAGGGTTGGAGGGTTGGAGATAGTGGGCATATTCAAAGGGGCTGGCGGCAAGTCTGATCTTTGTTGATTCAAAGGCTTCAAACTTTGATAGCGCGAACTTAGGTAAGAGTCGCGCTATGATGGTGCGGGGAAATCCAAGCTCTTGATCTGGAACTTGTGCTTTCTGTCTTGATATTTGTGACTTCAAGTAGGGGTTTTGACTCGACGATGTGAACGTGATCGATGATAGAAGTGGAGCCGATGACAACCGAGAGGTATCGATGACAACAATTTGCTTTTATAGTCTCTCAGCCTACCATGCCTCTTCGCTCGTAATTGACTCACAATTGTTGGCCCTATGACCGTCTTCTCCACGCTTGTAATAAGAACCCCTTGAACTGCGACATTTCGAAATACGATCTGAGTCTTCCTTGTCTCTCGCCAATATGTCATTCAAGTAAGTGTCATGGGGGCTAGGTCGTCAAGACTGAGTATATGTATACCCTTGGACCTGGTGTTGAGATCATGTATTAGTATTTTTTCGAGCATCCGACCAAGGTTTCATGACAGCAGCAAATACAGGCGGGTATAGCGTAGTTAAGATCGTCCAGTGTAAACTGGAGGTCTCATGACTGGAACTGTAGTGGAGACGCCGTTCGTGACTGGTGCTAGCTTTTCAAGCTGATTGGGTTTGACCGATTTCGTCGCTCCAAATGAACTCAGGCTCTTGATAAAATTAGCTCAAAAAGCCTCCTCAAGTTGTACATATGAGTTCGGTGGCTTTCTATTTTGCTAGCTGCGTACCGGCATTCCTTGTATCACTGTAAGAATCTAGAGCAGCCGCGATTGTCTTGTCACTCAGAGAAATGCACCTGTCACCGGTCTTTTTTATTATTTGGGCTCTTGTGATTGATGGAAGTCAAAAGGATACCTTGGAGCAAGAGGAATCGTAAACTCAGTGCACTGGTTGCCAATAGGTCCTTGTCACAAGGTATCAGGATGCCTCGACAAAGTCCTCCAGTATAGCATTGGTTTCATCAGCTTTCTCGAGCATGATCCAGTGCCCAGCATCCAAATGCTTAACCGTAAATTTACCCTTCACAAATGGTTTCATCGCCTCGTCGAATTTGGCACCAGCTGAGATAAAGAAAGAGCTTGTAATCATCAGAGTGTCTTGACGGAGGTACTTGCTTTCCTCAGGTATGGCTTGCACTTGGGGTTAGCGATCAGAGATCACTGGTGAAATTTGGTAGGAGGTAAGCTGACCTTTTTCGTCCTCTTCATTGACATTGTTCAGTGCTGCACGGTAGTAGTTCAATGGGGGCCCGAAGCCGCCATTTTGTGGGGCGAAAAGGGATCGATTGTATGCTATGTCCTGCTCACTTGATCAGGTAAGGGTGTAAGCTTTTGATACGGCAGCTGCTCACCTCTTCAGTCAAGTATCCCGGAGAGGATGCAGTCCGGCCCTCCGTCAGCCACTGTTTGAAGCCACCATGTGCTCCTAAATACTTCTTCAGAAGCGTGTCATCCTCAGAATGGAGGAGTGACAACACAGAGTCAGGCTGGGAATAGTCAGATCTGTGTACCTGCAAGTCGAGTCAAGTGTCTTACATGCTCGTCCATTATCTTAATCGCATCTGCATCCTGGAAAAAGAGGAAGTATCTAATTATTATCAGAGGAGTTATTCATTCTGATATAAATACTCATACCCGAAGCATTCCCAGCCACAATGTTCCTTCGTCAGTGTATCAATATGATTGAGGAGATCTGGTGTAAGGCTAACTCCTGGTGGAGTGTAGCCTATATCCACAAATGCATACTTTAAGAAGCGCTCAGGGTAGTAATTCGCCATGCGTGAAAGTATACTGGAGCCCCTAGCCACTTGCGTCAGTCTATGACATCTGAACAGACGTTTCCAGCAGGGGTGAATATACCAGTCATGGCCGACTCCCATAACCTTCGAGATGTTGAGACGGTCCAAAATGGCAATGATCTCACTTGCCATCTTCTTGCCTTTGTAGGCTTCGACGTCCAGAGGCTTGCTTGTCTCACCATATCCGAGGCAGACTGGAGCAATTATACCATAGCCATTCTGAGAGAAGTAGGAGATCTGATGACGCCAATCATATGCGGATGATGGAAAGCCATGGAGGAATAATATGTAAGGCTTTGAGGATGAGCCTGGTGTCATATGTACACATTGGTACCAAAGATCTTCAGAGAGGCTGATGGACTTCGTAGGAAGAGCCATTGCTTCGATTGAATAAAGAGAGAATTCTTGATGGGGAGACTTTAGTGCTCATTCCCTGATGTAAAGTAGGTCGTCTCTCCAGGCATGATCGTGGTGGTTGGCAGCATCGAGAATCTGACTGCTTATGGTGCGGCTCTCCGCACGGAGTCTTTCTGCTGACGTGAGAAAACAGTCACCTCGGCCGAGAAAACAGTCGCCATTTACTTAATACCCGAGTCTTTCCGCAGTCCGCAATCACCTCCGGAGAGTGATTCGCAATTCACTAACAAGCTACTTCATCGAGTTGTGGTGCATATGAATGGCTACTTGACCTGAGAGGACACCACTACCTCGTTGATCCGTGCTTTCAATCTATTCATAATCAACTGGGCACATAATAACCTGAAGCAGCACTCACAATCTTCTAAATCCTCGTCACCTTCGTCCACTTGCACTGACTTGATAGCCAACGGTATATCAGCTAGAGCTTCGGCAACTGCATTTTGATCCGGATCAACAAGCCAAAAGCAGACTCTTACTTCATGGCTTTCCAAAGCTTGGACTGCATCATCCAATCTCAGCCACAAGTCCTGGCAAGCAACAGGTTGCCTTCTATTGTTCATCCACCCATTTCTTTTCCAGTCCCAGATTTTCACGGTAATACCGTTGAACAAATTAGTTGAAGCCGTCTTGATAACAAGAGTCTTCAGATCTTCGAATGGAGATTGGCCTAATCTGTATTTGTCGGCTACAAGATCGAGGGCCTTGCAAGCTGCCATGAGATCTCCAGCTTTCAAAGTCTGATCTCGGGTGGCAGGCAAGACTCGACCTTGCTTGTTGTGTGTTGAATCTCGCCCGAAGAGCACTCCGTAAGAAGCTCTGGGGTTGCAGTTTTCAACGTCTATCAGTGCTGCATCTGTAGCGCCAGAGACCGAGACAACGATGGTACCTGGCTCTCCAACGAAACAACCATCAGATACATGCATAAGTCTTGATATGCCATCTCTGGGCTCGAAGACTATGATGCCTGAAGGCTTGCTACCTTCGTACCTGTAAAGCTCGTTCTCTCGGTATGGATCGTAGATCCGGATGTTGACAGAGGTAGACATGGTAAACATGAGTTATTGTCTGCTCTGAACTACTGTACAAACTCTGCTGGAACAATCTTCAAAAAGGCCGATGCTTCAATGGATAGAACAAGCATGGAATGGTTAGAGAGCATATGTGATTTGCAGCTATGACGCTACGCCGTTTCAGGACTAGTCTTTTTGGCTCTATTCACACATCTTGCTCTGTGTGGATTTGGCAATGGTTTATTTCATCTTTATTGTTGTATGTAGGTCGACGTAATGGTTCCATTTGGTTTCTCAGAAATAGTATAACCTCATATATGAACCTCATACCTTGTTGTGTATGGATTAGCGATATCCTCGTAGTTCTAGGATATCAACTTCATTCCGAAGGCGTCGACAGAGATGTTCCTGATCTTTGGCTTTGATGAGAATCCGAGCTGTCAGAAAAGCCTGAAAGCTACTACGCCGAGATGTGCAGATCTCAGCTGTTGGATTCCTGTGCCCTTGCGGTCCACTTGCTGAGTAAGATGTTCATTCAGACCACTCTGTACCACTCGGTACCTTGGTTCCAACACCGTAACCTATACGCCGGCTAATGTGACATACGGAAACTCTACCAGAGTCACTGTATTGTTTTGCAAGGGTCCATGATTGTTAGTCACAAGGACAGGTTCTGACTCTTGTCTATCACCATGGGATTCGAACTGCAGAAAGCCAATATTCCCACTGATATTGATGAACTAGTGTGGATACACGTCAAGTCTCTCTGGGACCAGGCAACCACCAGACTAGTATTTCCGAAAGACTTGACACAGCAGCAGGCATTCGACGATGTTTTTAAGCCCGTGATGGGTGCGAGGATGAAGCATTGTGCTGAAAGTACTTTCAAGATCACTAGAATGTAGTCGAAGTACGTATATGTGAATTGAACCATGCATAGGAGAAGAAGCTGACTCTGAGATAGTGAGATTGTGCCATTCTTCATTGTTCAGCCTCCAACAGCCAATCCACCGCCCTCGATACCGCCCGATCTCAAGTTTCCAGATGGCACGAACCCGGAGCTAGCAGCTGAGCTCACCAGATCACAACCCATCTTAGGACTGACAATGGTCACGATCCTACCAAGGATTGCAGTAAGCTCTACTTGTGCCACGTCTCTCTCTCTCCATCCATTTTGTCTTGTGTGCTGACCGATCGCTCAGTGGGTGGAATGATGGCAACGCTGCAACATTATCAAAGAAGAGGCTTTGCTACTCAATTGTTGGTTCAAGGGCTGAGAATTGCAGATGCATATGGCAAGAAGTGGTACGCTGCATGTTACGAGGAGGCCGTGCCATTGTATGAGAAGCCCCAGTGGCATTTTAAGTATGTCATTAAGGACAGCATTGATTTGAAACGTTATGGTGGCGAGGGAGTCAGTACGATGAAGCTCTACATCAGGGAGCCAGAGTCTCTCCCATATAGAAAACAGTAATCAAGGTAGGTTTAATGGTCTAATCACCTGTTTAAAGTACTCTATGGGATGAATTCATGTCGAACTGAATAACGGAGCCTGTGTGGTATAGCCGTAGAGCTATCATTGGTCATTTGTTGTATCCTGGCATCCCTTGATACCTGTCTGCAACAGTGAGGGGCGTATCGTGGACAATTTGGAACTCTGGGAGTCCGCTGGACCAGAGTGGCATGAGTGGAATGTGCGGACGCAGATTTTGAAAATCCTGGCTCGCATGGGCCAATTGGTTTGGAGTCGGGGTGCGCCCATCGCCGCCCTCCTAACTTCTTCTATTACACTCGCATCACGAAAAGAGAAAGTCCCTTGAAGTCAAAACTTGGGGCCTTTTTTTTTCCTTCGGGAGTTTCTTTTTGCGGCTTTCTACCCAGATATCCATTTCTTAGATACTTTGCTACTGGTACTTGGTTGGACAGGGTAGCCTCGTGGATGTTTACTTTTTGGTTTATATCCGAAATTAAGCGAGCGAAAAGGGGCAGCGTGATGGATGGAGCAAGTACCACTCCCGCAATGCCTCTCTCTGTTGCTGCTCTGGCGGCTTTAAGGTCCGATCTTCGTCCAGCAGCTCGTCAGTCCAAGCTAGATGCTGCACTCTCCGCGTAGCAGTCAAATGACCCTCGAAATTCAACTGTGAGACCTATGCTATCGATCTTGCAAAATCAGCAAAGGAACCGCCCGAAGACACAATTCCATAGATTTTGTCAAAGTACATTGTTCTTGGTTTTTGCATTCGGGAATCCTCAACTAGATGGATGGATGGCTATGACCCTGGGAGAAAATCCCGATACCAAATCCGAAGGTTCTCTGAATTCCTTTCTCAATGTTCTACGTCGTTTCTCATATGGACAGATCCAGTACCTTGTACTTTCGCTTGGTTTTAATATAGAGCACAATATCAATCTGGATTTTGAGCTCTTGAAGAGTGATGAATATTGTAGCTTAGATTACTAGCTTTCAAATCAACGATTTTATTTGGGATCACAGAGTTGACGATTTTGAAATGTCAAGAATGTTCGATGTCAGACCGACCGCAGGCGCTACAAGTGATGTGTGAGTGATTGAATTGCCCCAGCAACCGAGGAAGACAGCAATCTTGATTGTGTTCCCCTACAAACTCCGTCCCCTTTGGAGAACAAAGCATCTTCCCTATCTAGGCGTCTTCGGAAGTTGTAGTTCGAGCGATACTAGAATACCAAATAAACGAAAGTCGATGCAAGTCCTACAGTCAACACTAACTTTAAAATGAAACGTATATGGTCTGATTGTAGAGCGGGAGTCGTAATGGAACATGGACAGGCCGGCAGGTGTGCGTGCGTGTTGACTTCCTTGATAGGCTTCTTGGAAGCTTATGTTCGGGACTTAATTTGTGATGATATGTATACTAACTTATGTTCTTTACAGATAAGGAATATTTGATCCGTTTAAGTAGTGCAGTCTTTGAACAAGTCCATTAGGATATAAGACACTAGCAGATATAGTAGGGACAGAAGTTTGTTACTGTATGCAGGAAGGCGTATGCACTCCATCATGTGGATAGTCGATGGGAATAGAAGGCAGCGCCCCCTTAATACGTACGTACAACCAGAGATGCTCGCTTTGAAGCGCCCAATCTTCTCAGTCCTTTAAGGAACATACCTCTACATCGATCAAACACCAGGCCTCGGACTCCCCGTTGCGCTACTCGTTCCACCTTTCCTCGTCATCAGCCCAGCAAAGAAAGAAGCCAGCGCCTCGTTTTGCGCTTTCCCGCCGTCTGTCCCAGCCGACGGAGAAGCGACGTTCGATGTTCCACCAGGTGTGGTAGGCTCGGGTGTGCTGTATGTTTGTCTGTCCTGTGGTTGGTTGACTTAGCAATTGCCCAAGGTTTACGAGAATATAGTATAATGAACCTTCAGCTTCTGCAACATATCATCAGCATCCACCTGAATTCCACCCATGTTGAATTGCACCGGCCCAATATGCTCGTTGACTCTTCCTTCGTCATCCTTAGTACCCTCCTCGCCTGTCAGCTCGCTAGAAGTCTGTCTCCCCCTTGCAAGCCGTCCACTTTCAATTCCACTTCCTTTCTCAACTCCGGCATCATGCTTGAGCTTGTTCAGTATTTCAAGTTGACGGGCGAGGAACTCTTGCGGATCTTGAGTAGAGACTTCAAGATCCGTGCCATTGGTGGCGGAGTTGATACTTGCTAGTAGGGTGTCAAGACGTGGATCGCGGATGGTGGATTCGTAGAACATTATAGCGCCGTCTTGAGACGCTGGAGGGCTTGCAAATGATTCGCCCTTTTTGCTATTGGTTTGATCGCCGTTGGCCTGGGTTGGAAAAGGAGATTCCTCCTCGATGTCGATAGACCAGCCTTTGTTGACAGCTTCGACATCGAAACCTTCTCTGAGCACTCGTATCTTGCCCCATGAGTCCCAATTCGGTGGAACAACGACTTTGTCTCTGTCAATAACGTTGTGTTTGACAGGTTGGCGTTTCAGCAGCGATGAAATGGAAAGGGATGAGTGGATTAGCGATTGTAGTGGTGAGGGTACTGAGGGTATAGTGTAGATCAATGAGGCTCCGTCTGTTGGATCTTTAGGATATACTTCCATGCTCGAAGAGATCACTTACGTTTCAGCAGCACCGTCCGTAGGCTTTGCAATACAAAATCAAATTCCTCTTCTTTCCATCCCCGCTCCTTCTCCAAAGACTCGATTCGATCAGACTACCCAGATCAGAAAGCTCCCAGAACCTTCAACATTGAAGACTCACATTCTGACAAATAACACACAAGGGTAATCCCAATGCCTCCTCCCACTCGCCCGGTCCTAAAGGTAGACTCACATCCCCTTCCGTGATAACACTCGTCCCACCATCTAGACTATGACCACCTCTTCCCCTATCCCGCCAACTTATCATCACTTCCTCCATTTTCTCTTTACACTCTACATCAAGAGAGACCAAGAGGGTCCGTAACAAGCGTATCCAATCCCGTAGCTCACGTAACCAGAACCAGGGCTGTGACCAATCTAAGAGAATGACTATCAAGGTATTGGCGATGCTTTGCGGTGTAAGGAGAGGTTGAAGGAGGGGCGTGAAGGAGGGGGAAGGGTCGGAGAGGAGGTAGATGGAGAGACGGGCAAGTATATCTGTGTATATCAACAACTGCCCGAGATTGAGTGAATTGATGTACCTTCATGGTCTGCATCTAAAACATCATGGTAGGTATACCCCAACGCAAAGCTATTCGCAATAGGCGGTTGTTTACTTCCACTTCTATCGTGTGGCTTCCTTCTATCTTCTACTGCCAACGCTTCAAGAAACTCTCGTTGTGAGTCTGGAGAGCCTCCTATATGATTATTAGTCCAGCATCTTCGTAATGAAGAGGGCCATCTACCCAACACTAGGATGTTCTTCTCCGGTAATTTCTTCCCGCTCGCTACAGAATCCAGCATAGAAGACCATAGCTCCTTCTTCTCTGAACTCTTCGGTCTGTCATGATCGCTGGTAGAGGAGACTTGCGTGTATGTTGATATGCGGTTGGCCATCTTCGCTTTGAGGGCTGTAAAGCCTAGCTGCAATTTTCAACTACTTACTCCCGTGCCCGTCAATTATTACCATGGATCATTCTCGAAGTATATCTGCTTAATTGCGATTTGTCGGTGCGTGTTTACCTTGTCTCCATTGTTGAAGTCGCAGGGCGGAAGATTTCCGGGTTCAATCCACATCTGAATCTCGAGTACTTCAGATTCCAGACTTCATTTGCACAACAACTAATCAGGCAGCTTCTATATGCTGGCCGAGATTTACCATAATGAACAGCATCCGCCAAATACAAGAGCTCAACAAGCGCGAGCTCGAAGCCGGAGTGTATGATTTTGCTTCCCCTCGTCCTCCTCACACCCCACCTCGTCACCCCTGCTAACAACCATCTCCAGCTCCCCCTCAGCTTCCTGGCACACCGACTACCGCGACACGGCCTACATCTATATCGGAGGCCTCCCTTTCGAGCTCTCCGAAGGCGACATCATAACCATCTTCTCCCAATTCGGGGAGCCCACCTACATAAATCTGATACGAGACAAGGAGACGGGAAAGAGCAAGGGCTTCGCATTTCTCAAATATGAGGATCAGAGGAGTACTGATTTGGCGGTCGATAACCTAGGGGGTGCGAGTGTGATGGGGAGGATCTTGAGGGTTGATCATACGAGATATAAGAGGAAGGAGGGCGAGAAGGAGACGGGAATGGAGATTGGCATTGTAGGAAAGGAGAACGGAAAAAACGATGTGGAGAGGAGGACGAGGAGAACCAGTGGCGGTGGTACTGAGGATGAAAGTGACAAGGAGGTACAGAGACCGATGATCAAGGAGGAGCGGGAGTTGGCTAGATTGATTGAGGAGCATGATGAGGATGATCCGATGAAGGATTTCTTGATTAAGGAAAAGAGGGAGGAGGTTGCGCAGGCATTGGCTAGGGTCAAGGATGGGAAGAACGGCGAGAAAGAGCATAAGCATAAGCATCGACATCGGCATCGGAGCTCCAAAAGGGAAGATGATGAGGAGGAGGCGGAGAGCAGGCACTCACGGCATCGAAGAAGGGAGCGTGATGCAGAGCAGAGGCTAAAGGATGATGAGGACCGCAAGTATGGGAACGAACGGTCGCGGCGGAGCAGGCACGAGGAAACTTTTGATGATGATAATCGGCGCAGGCAAAGAAGCCCTGGAGACGGGGATCGATATCATCGAAGTAAATACGACGAGGGACGGTCGGAGAGAGGTGACTCTACCGATCGACATAGAAGGACTCGCAAAGGATCTTGAATGAACAAATGGTACATAATTTTCGGCAACTCCTCCACCAGATGTTCAGCTGAAGCTTTCCTAGACTGGCTCAACACCAATCTCATAGTCAGTCCCACGGCCTTGATAGAGTGACAGTCTCACTTCCCAATCAGAGATCACAAGAGACTCAAGTGCTTTGCCTCTTGTTATCCACCTCTTCCACGCTCTGGCTGGTAAGTGCCACAACCTGCATCATCTGCTAGACCCATATCTCTCTGTTCTACTTACGAGACGCAATCGAAAAATAGAACAGTCTACACACGGACCCCCCCTATATCCTTACCTCTCTGACCTGTTACTCGATGCAATTCAGAAGTCATACCTGACTGTTCAAAGTCTCACTGCGTGTTCATTCAACAAGCGCCAACCTCATCATTGCCAGCCAATGCCATCGTCTGGTCTCATTGTGAGACTCTCAGACTTGCAATGACTTTATACGGCTTGAAGGTCACAAAGTCACCTAGGTAAGTGGCGAGCTTTGATATCGAAACCGGCATCTGCTTATATCTCTCTGTCTACCTTTACTCTATATATGACTTGTTGATTGACTGCCATGACAAAGGTCTGCTAGTGAGACCGCAGCAGTCAATAGAAAGAGGTTTTACTATATATGCTCGGAACCCTACTCCCATCGTAAGCGAAGCTGCGAAAAGAGGCGATGTGCAGAAAAAGTGCTTAGGGTTATGATGTTAGATAGCAAGACTGTGAACTGACGAAGACAACATGACCCCCCAGAGGAAAAGCCTGTTGCAGTTGAGAGCGACAACCCTGACGACCCCGATTACGTGTATGGGAATGACAATGGTGGTTAAGGCCCAGGCGAAGAAGCCCTTTCCGCTGGAGGTGAGCTTTCCGCTGGTAATCAAAATGCTGCTGGGCATGAGGATTATGTTAGCCCAGTCGAGGAACATGTAGATTTTCTTCTCTTCTTACGTCTGGTTTACTATTCTGACTTATCTTCGCGCAACGATTCAGTCTTAAACAACCTCCAAGCTCAGCTAGATGATACCTTCTGAGGGCGCCACGTCAGTCGAGAAGAACTAACATTAATGGGCCATGGAGGTCTCGAGTCTTTACGCTCCCACAATCCTGACAGGTTTGAAGCAAGGACTTCGATTTCAACAATGAGGCAAGAGATAACCGGTTCTTCCGCAAACTCTCTACCCACAATGATTGCTGTCAGCAATCTCCTCGTACCCTGTACCGTGCCAGATAATATGCTTCTTGTACCCGTATGCGATTGCAAACGACGACATAAAAGTATCTGGTAACGATACTCATCCAACGCCAATGAAGCTATCGATGACAAGAATCCAGCTCATTGAACGGACTAATGTCTCTCTCCTTGAAACACTACAGGATTGGATCAATTTTACACTTGACACCGGGCCAAACAGGTGGAAGCGCCTTCCACAAGTGTTACTACTTTTCGGCAAGTTCTTCTTAGAACGAAACTCGCATCTGCTCGTGAGCTTAAGATAAGGATAGGAATATCAAGCCTGCCTACTGCTTACAGACAAATTTTCTATCCATTATAGGCCCTTGTCTTTTATGTCATGGCTCTTGAAAGCAAAACCAATTGGAGATACCAGTCTCTTCGAAACTTGACTGCTCCTTCTAGGTGTGAGAATGTAATGTGGTCGGTTGAGGTTGTTGTGATGCATTTACGGTGTTTGAGGGAGTAATTGATCGGTATTGTAGAGAAGGAACACATTGTATGGAGATTAAGACTATATCTACCATTCAGTGATGAGAAAGTATAATTCCTGAATTCACTGCAACAGATCCCCTTTGTAAGCCCCTCCGCTTTCCTATCTGATAAACTTCAGTCATTTAAGCGTTTATCAAAGTAGATATTAGCAATAGCTAACAAACATTGACCTAGCATAATTTCTCAGATATTATCTCAGCGCCATGAAGCAGGTTACTCTCCAATGATTGAATAATAACGAATCTTCCAGTTATGATTCAGTCGGTCTAGCAAGAAAGCTCAACCGCTCTCGATCAACCCTTCCATGAAACCCACAACAACACATTGATAGGTCCTATATTTCAAAGCCAAGTTAGTAAGTACCAAGCTCCCTCTTACGCCAGAAGTAAACCGATAATCAACAGCAATATCGTCATAGAAGCAGGCTGTGTAAGGCCTCAGATCAGTCGTTCGAAAATTTCCGTAACTAATATAATGGTGTGAATATGAGAGGTACTTACTTACTTAGAATGCATAGAATGAACGAGCTGTAAGAAAGGTAATGAATGAAATGACTAATAAGTAAATCCCAGTTCTCGAATTTGGTACGACACAGCTTTCAACGACAATCACCTCACTAGCGAGTATCACCTGCCAATCCGTGAACAGGTCGTCTTTGCTCCTCTCACAACTTCTAATAAGAAAACAGTCTACAGACAAAACTCCTCCCTTCCCCGTTCTTCAAACTACAAATTCACACCACACCACACCACACCACACAAATCAATCAATCTAATCCGCCATTCCCTGTCTGTACTCCATAACCTCTATCAGGAGAGATCTAACCTTTCATCATTTATAAATCCCATGACTTTCCAAAACACGCTCTGGTTCTGTGAGGAGAAAATTACAACGGGCTTTTTAAAACAGTCAGGGTTTCCTTTATTTAAATTTCAAGAAGTAGAAGGATGGAAAAGCTATATCATGAGAGAAACATGTTGTGATATGATAGGAAAGGATGATTAATGGTATTGATTGATAGATAGATGGGAGAGATGGAGTGAAAAGCTATTACGTCCGGAGAGAGAGAGAGGGCGCGAAATATAGAGCAGGGACCTGGATGAAAAATTAGAAGGAAATTGGATACAATGAGGTGTGAATCTTGCATAATACGAAAGTGTGAAAGCGAGGGATTGTGAGGGCTTGGTCTATGATGAAGACTAACTGGACCGAGACATGCAGCAGAGCAGAGGATTAAATCGATATAATGTTTGAGAAGCTTATGAGGAGATCTATATTTTGACAGCAATAAAAATACGCAGTTCTATGATGACAAACCTAAAAACTAACAATCAACCTTCAAACTCACCTGAACGAAACCTTTCAATATGAAGTGCACAACTGTCAGCGACCAATAAGGATATACGTTTCGATTACTTTATTTCCCTCCACCCACTTTCTCCCCATCATCCTTATCTCTCACTGATATCAATAAGAAGAACGATATATAAACATTAAGACCCACCACCTTTGAAAAGTCAACTATCCATTACAGCACATTGCGCCCCCTCGACCTTTTCCCCCACCACCACCAATTCCGCCATCTTGCACACTATCATGTATTTCCAAACCATTGCTCGAGAAGTCAGACTTTGTTCTTCCATTCCAAGACGGGGGGCATTGGTATCATTAATGTACGCCATTGAATTCTCCCCACCACATCTTCCCGCCCTCAGATACTGCACTTTCTTGATGTCCACGAATGGAGTGGCGTGTAGAGAGCTTAGACAGCAGTTTCCTTGGCGAAGGGTTCATCCGCTGCAATATGCCTCTGTCGCTTGTAGAAGTCGAAGGGACTACGCTTTTCCCGGGTGGTCTCAACACCAGCACCAGCACTAACACCATTGATAACCCCACTGCTTGTTGAGTTCCTGTTTCGACGCGAGTGGGCGTAAGCATCGCGTTTGCGACCGGCGTGGAAAAAGAAGGCGCATGCGATGAGTAGACAGAACCATGCTGCCCAAGAGAAACCAAATGCGTATTTACCAAGATGTGCACTACGGCCTTGGTCGTGGAAGCGATTTCGCAATTTGACGAAGACGACGCTGTAAGTGTGTTAGGATGGGAGATCAGATAAGGAGGGATAACGCTGGGAGGGAAAAGGCACTGAGAATACGTACGTCATAAGAGTGACTGCGAGTGTGTACCAGAAGAGAGCGAACATGCAAAGTAGACCGGCAAACTTATTGATGATGTTGGAGATTAGGTAGAGACCTGACGCAAGCAGTGCAAGACCCGCAAAGAGAAGGCCCATGAGGTAGAAGACCCAACCGAATCTCCACATGTAGTAGTAATACGTCGAAGTGGTATGTTTGCCATGCTTCCTACTCATCATTAGCCTGAATCACCTCCAATATATATATGAACTCACCCTAGCAAAGAACTCGGCGCGCCATCGCCGCCTCCCACCCACGCATAGCCAAGAGGCAGCGCAGGAACAGCCTTACCGCAATTGTTGTTGCCAGCTCCACAGACATAGAAGTAATTCCATTGTGACTGGGCCCTCGCGTTCGCAACACCCGACGTATCCGCGCGCAGGAAGTACGTCTTGTTCAATGGGGTGGAATGCCTGACACCACCCAGAACGACGAAGAACATGAAGAGCAGCGCGGCCATCAAGAAGATGAGGCCGATTGTGCCAAAGCCGAATCTATCTGTTATTGTGTATCAGCGATTGTGAGCCCGTGGAAGCACTTGTGAAAGCTGAAGAGAGCGACTCACGTCCTAGACCAGCCATTGTGAGGGTGATTCAATGCGCGAAGCTGAAAAGGATATTGAGGGCAGAGTGTAATGTCGATGATGAAGGCTTTTCACAGTATTTCGTTAGCTTGAATTCCGCATTCTTGGGGCCTCAATCAGGTTTGAAGGCGAGCTTGTGAGCTTTAAGCTTTTAGAGTCGGTCACACGTACCGCGACCGCCAAGTCAATTGAGCCTTCAGCGCTCGAGTCGAGTCGAAGTTGCACGCACACAGCAATCGCAGGGCAGATGGTCGAATTGATCGAGTTGTACTGTAGACCTTTGTCTTGTCGTTTGTTGTCGATGGCGTTGAAGGAAATGAGGGAAACTCGGGCAAGGTGCGGTAAAGGCGGGCGGTCATAAACAAATGAAGAGCTTGGCGAGCTGGGTTAGCGTATGAGGTCAGTGTTTCCCAAGTGATCATCTTGGTAGCATGTGATTGGCTGATACCAGTAGCAGCTAGCTGGAAGAAGCGTAGCTCCAATGACGGAGAAGATCTAGCGGGCCCGGTGTGGCAGTGTTCCCAGCGATTCCTGCTTGTTTGATGAGGCTAGAGTCGCTAGACACGCCAGACACGCCAGAGCGGCCAGAGCTCCGGCTCGGATGCCGCTACGTCACCCATGTAATAAGTATGATCCACATGGTCATGACAGCAAGTTCGTGGAGCACCAGGACTTTTATTCATGATCATGTGAAGGTCTTGACATCACAGCACGTAGGCGTGGGAAGATGAACTTGTTTGAAACGCATGGAAAGCTCAGAGCTTTATGCTCCAAACTCGAACTCTGAATACAGTACTCCATGTAGCTATGAAAACCCTTCCCATGCTTGGAGTACGGCGTTCTCGAGTCTTAAACTGTCGCTCTGAGGGGCACAAGATCGTTAAGCTTTGGTGCTTCAATGATCTGCTGTCGGGAGGGTATTGTACTCTGAGTCTCTGACAAACTGCGGAGGGTCTAAACATCGCAGCAATCGACGAGGAAGGCGTCGTTATTAGGAGTGATGGAACGAACCATCCGATTTGGCAAACTCACGACATTGATATCCGGATCACGGCTCACAGAGACTGCTTGCAAATGCTTCAATCACCGTGCTATCGTGCTATCTGTCACAGCTATACGATCGATGCTCATCACTAAAGCAATGCAATCATTTCAACGCACTGACATAGGCTCTAAGCCTTACCCCTCTGGAAAAGATCCTACAATGCCTCCTCCATCACCTCTGAATTAGCAAGGAAATCGTCCCAAATGCAAAGCCGTGCTAGCTTCTCTTGCCTTATCATGCGCTCTTGCAAGTCGCTGGTGCAATTGATCCCATTAAGCCCCTCAATGAGTGCAAAGCACTCAGGCCGAAATAATCGAACATAGATACACTCGCTGCAAAACTCCCATGCTCTTAGCTTTCGTTGCTTCGTATCTTGAGTCGTATTGGTAGGGCCGGTTGTATTATCCCCTCCGACAAGCGCATGATGAAGGCTCTTTACTGTATTAAGACGTCGTTTCGAATCCTTAACCCCTTAGATCCATCAATGACTCTTCTTCCGGTGTGAAGTATGAACGGTTTCGTCCATGTCTGGTGTCCATTCCTCAGGATGGAAGTTGGGATTCTGGTAATGTGCTGTGTTGTAATGACTGTTCTTGAATGTGCTCGTTGTGAATGTAGGTGCGGGCGGTTCTTGCCATTCCGCTGCCGCTTCCCACTCGTACTTGCTGGGTCGAAATGTGCCTCCATTTCCTGCTAGCGAAGTGGCAGAGCCGCGCCGATCATCTAAGATAGCTTCGATGGGCATTTCGATGTTAGAAGATACGAACGTGGGGTGAGGTGATATCATGGTTGGTGAGAGAAGACTTGGTGAAGGTGCCGGCTGTGAAGAGAAACCAGGAGAAATGTGTGCACTTGAAGATGGGAAAGCTGTCATGGAGCCATCAGGTGAGATGGGCGATATCGACGACGAAGCTGCGTATGATTGGTCTATATGAGACCCGGAAACTGGGTTGAAAGGCTGAGGTGGTAAGTCTAAGGCTGGTATGCTGGCTAACGCATTCATGTCAAGACCAATTGAAAAGGGGTCCATGGTCCTTTGGGTATGCCGTTGCTGAAACGCAGCGCGATTGACTTGGAGAGAGGTACCTGTTAAAGGTAGCTGTTGTGGCTGTTGTGGTAGATCTTTATATAGAATGTCATAGTGCGTAGGCCGGAAGAGTAAGTAGATGATTGGCTCTTGTACGCCTATGCTTTCGTCTGCCGGAAACTGATGGTGATTGACTTCAGATCCTGCACTTCTGTCAAGATGGGCGATGACAACAGAGATGCCAATGGGTCTCAATAATACATCGATCAACAACTTCATGCCCACATGGTCGATCTCCTCATGAGAAGGCTCTAGTGTTGTCCTACAGTATTCGTCAATCCCAATGTCTGCAATGAATCCTTGATATTCGTCCGGGTACTTCTTAAGCCATGAAGCTGCCAGGTATCGGAAGTGGGCGATGATATAGCTTCCAATGTTGGCATCGGCGAATCGTTGTGCAAGTATGAGCTCTGCAGCACCTGGGGCATCAGCTATTGAAGCTGATATAGTCCTCAACAGGTCAATGGCCTCGTCCGCCATGTCGGTGACCAAATCCGAGTATCCTCCAACGGTCCTCAGAAAATTATTGAAGGAGGTCATGCGGGCGACTTCTTCTGCAAGTCGGTTCCTGTCACCAAGTCGTATCAAGGTTTCGAAATATGCGAAAGCAACAGCTACTTCATACTCAGTATTTAATAAGTGATATTGAGCGACTGGGTCACCTACCCCGCCATCCGCAGTTGCCATCTCCTAAGATTGGACGGTAATGTGAATACATGGCCGGCAAAGCCTGCTTCTGAGTCAACACCAATATGCAAGCCTCTTCATGTGCCCGTACCATTGTCTTCGCGACGTAGATCGGATCTGCCTTTGCGTATTCTTCGGTGATAGCATTGCTGCTCTGTTTGTCCCCCACCAGTGGTCCCTGCGCGCAGCAATAAGCAATTGATCATTTATGGTAGCTTGTCTGTACCTCTAAGGATGGCTGGAACTCCCGAGCCAGACGCTCCTGCTCTTCCATGCTGTGTAAATCCATCTTGTATGGTGGTTGATGTTGAGAAGTGAAGCGGAAGGAGGGTTGAAGTTGGTTCTGACTCCGCAGTGTCGATGGTGACGGCACGGGCTCAAAATTTTGAGGTCTGGAATCAACGAAGGTGTTCTGAAATGGAAAATCGAACGAAGCAGGAATATATGTTGATAAAGGAAAGGACGAGAAGGGAGTTGCCTTTGGTTGGAACATCACTTTCGTTTTTTATTGTTGTTTCTCTGTTTCTCCCCCTGGTGGACAGCAACAGCTCCTTCCTCGCAAGCAAGCACGTTGCAAAAAACCCAAGACGTGCTGTTTACAGTACAAGTACTGTACTTTCTTCAACCTGGGCCCCGTTCCTGAGAAACACCTTCGCCAAAAGTTTGGTGTAACGGTTCTTCTCCGTCCTAGTCAAGTTTCAACGATGAAATCCGACTCCTTTAGGCCAGATGCATACGGTATCGTGGATGTTTGCTGCTAAGCACGGGTCGGTTCGTCCCTTGCGATCACGTCAATCCATAAGCAGATCCTCAAACACTGATCAGAGGCAAGGTATCAACCTCAATTTCATGATACTGCTACTGACATGGCCACATTGTTGGTGAGAGGAGAGGACCGACAGGTAGAGCTTCAACAAACACACAGAGACAAATCTGGGGGACACCGGCCCTTATGCTCCGTTCTGTTATGCTTTGATATGTTCGAGATGATGATATACGGTACAAGCCCCACCTTCCTGCGTCCTTCCGTATGGTTCTTCCGTAGGAGTATGCAACTCACTCCCTATCAGAACCAGGGAGAACATGCAATGGCTGTCACGATCAGTACATCTAGGGACTAGAACAGAGTGTGTTTGATGTCGAGAAGGGGAGGTTCTCCAGGAGAGAGGATCAGGAAGAGGGGGAAACCTTTCTATAAAGATATTGGACTCCGAATTAATAGGTGTGACACCTCACCAATGCGCGCCATAGGAACGTCCCGGGCCGCTTAATTCACCTCAAAACCTTACGGCCAAAGCTTATGGCCATGTCAAGCAGCTACATACTGGCTGAAGCGTCTAGGTTGAATGACCTCGGTACGAGACCATGGTGTCGTCCTCCTCCAATGGTGATCAGTCACAAATGCCTCACTGCCACAATCACAGCAGACAGGACATCCGTGCCCGTTATCAGTACGACCTCAATCCAGAATTCATTCATGTAGAGGAATTAATTATGGTTTGCAATCGTGGCTGCTATTCCCAAGACTATACACATGTCAAGAAGTTCGAATGATGCTTGTGCTTCAGATCCTCAGCTGGCTGACAACATCGTTACACTGCTACAGCTGGTTTGCTGTACGCTTGTGTATTGTCTCACTGCTGGAATCTGTGGTATGGCTACTGACGGTTCAGCATATGCTATCATCTAGAAATTCTGTGTGTCACTCGCTTCACACACACAAATCCATGTTGGCATGGTGGGACGAGTTCGGGATCAAACAAATGGTTATATGTAGAGCGTTCTCCGTGTTGCCAAAGAGGGAGCCAGAAGCTGCGGAGATTCTGGAGAGATAGGATACTGGATCATCTGTTGTTTCACCGGTAGGATACACTACGTACATCTTGAATCCTGTATGTGTCTTACGTCAAGTGAGTCCTGCTGTCGGGCTGGAAGTTTAGATCCAGCGCTTTGCAACATCAGCATGGTCGATTGGTAGAGCCGCTGTCGAGAAGCAGCAATCACAACTGCTCGATGAACATAGACTGCAGGCAACCTTGTCCTTCATCGGCGATGACCAAGTGACGACTTGATACCTTCAGTTGTTAGTTTCTGATTTTGAGGCTCATCAGCGTTCTAGTTCCTGGAGATGTTGAAGGACTTCTGCATATGCAAGTACGTTGCAATGACTTCCCCCTGCTGCATAAGAGGGGAGCAGTTGGTGAGGTCGGTGCAAAGCCTACTTAGATCATCTTCGACTACTGTGTCAGGCCAAGAGATGACCCAGCGTCAACTCCTTGGTGGCCCCCTCCATCAACAATCCAACCCTACATACAAACGGAACGAGCAACTTTCCAAGCTACAGTACATGCTAGAACAGCATCGAAGCGAGCACAAGATCAATACCGAGTCAGAATATCTCTAGAATCTGTAGCTGCCCTGCAAGGCAAGATGTCGTGTCCAAGGCGTTGAGGGCTCCACTCCGCTACCACAACAATCGTACAGTATTACCATGCTTTGAAGCTACAACATCATTGGCACTCGAGAGGCTGTAGACTGATCATTCTTTATCTTCGCACTGTGTGAACCATACACACTTCTCTGTGGCTGTCAAGTGCTCTGGCAGCAGTCTAGACTCTGGGTTCGGATGCATGAGTACAGAGACATCTTTGTTGTACGAAAGCCTGCAATGCAAAGATACGGCCCTTCAATGACGGAATCGCATCTTCTTCGAGGTATTCGGCGACGCCTTGAGTTCACCCAACGCCGATGCTCTACTATCTGTACACTGCTATGCAATCCAAAGAACCTCTGGCTAGCTCCAATGCATAACCATATGTGGGTATGCTTCGATATGCCCATCCTCGAGGTGTTGTTCCTCTATTGTCGTATGGCACTGAGCTTGACCTCAACCCCTCGCAATATCGCGTCGTCTCTTGATACTCTCGGAAGACCAACGAAATGCTTTCCATCCCCAGCCGCCATGCAACAAGACGCATCGACATTAGACGGGGATCGAGAAAAACGTTTAGCAGCATTAGCAGAGCAGGAAAGGAACGCTCAGGAGGCAGAGGACAGAGCTCGGGACAAGTCCTCGAAGTATAGTGACAAGGGAGATTTCGTCAATGGTCTGCATCGAAAGGCTGGTAATATGCAGTTGGCCGATAGAATTGGCCGAGGTAGACAAGGTCTAATGAAGGATGAGGAGTAGGCTGGTCACACATCTCGGGTGTACCAGTCACTGGACTTGATTCAGGGGATCGCTTAGCCGCTAGAACAGCAGCAGCAAGACGCTGACAATACAGAGCCATGTCTTGTACTAAGCCATGTTTTAACATCACTGGGAGTCTTCCGCTATGGTGCTATACTCTTTGCAACCTATGCAGCCATGGTCAAGCCACTTCATTAGTTAGTTCATTGTGGTGTGCATACCCGTAGCACAGCCAGATCTGTTTCATGTTAATGAAGTAGAAGCTTGCAAAGGATATGGACCTATTGACAGAGTCCAAGCACGAACT
>Ga0115846_100120_pt1 | contig 36868 bp, 24 predicted proteins | sample InSIn5gowninarea_2_FD_83860 | JGI IMG/M metagenome (GOLD analysis project Ga0115846, IMG submission 83860) | reverse complement strand
GATGCGTGTAGTGTAGGGGTGAACCTCCGGGGGTCCGATAGTGGTAAATCCTCATCAAATGCTGCATCCATTGACCCACTACGTCTTCTGCCAATCCTTGACGTAATCCGCACATGTGACGGCAATGGAGGAGGAGTCGTTGCAGGGGAATTATCCTCGTAAGTCCGAGATGTTTGTCGTGACCGAGGGCTTGAGGGCGTTTCGGTAGGGGATGGCAAGGAGCAGTTCATCTCCGCCTCCATCGCGGATTCTGATAACTGCACTGCCTCAATTGACTTCAAGTCAACGGAAGTATCTAATACACATGATTTCCGATTCTCGAATCTCTCGACTGCCCGCCGGACAGAACCAACACTGGACCTGATTGCGACCATTCGACTGAGTTCAGGCTGATGGTAGGGGGTCATCCAACGTTCTTTTCCTGCCAACGATCGTCGCTCTCGAAGACTAAAGGTTGATTTGTTCGACCACTAGGACATAGACACTAGTACGCAAAAGAAAATCGAGCTTTGGAAGAGAATGACGGGCGTGTCAAAAGAACGTCGTTCTAACGTGGTAGGCTGAACATGACCGGATCGTCTGCTGGCAGCACACGAAGGCCGTGGTATGAACGTGGATGAGCAGTTGAGGAACCAATTTTCGAAACAGCAATCCAGTGCGCAGCAAGCACGAACGATGGTAGAGGTGCGGGAGGAGTAGGACAAAAAGCCCAGATGCTGTTGAGTCGTGACACTGAAAGACAGTTGATGTGGATTAGCTGCCACACACCCTGCACGCCGCAAGCTGCGGACTGCGAGCTGCACGATGAGTGCGGAGAGTATGATCCCAATCAAAGCGGCTGCACCACAGCGATGCACAGGACAAGGACAGTGTGATGGAGACGAGGTCCGGCGAGGATCCAAGTCTTCAGGGGAAAGGCTTCAGCTTCCGTGATTGGTGCAGATCGGAGAATTGACATTTTAGTGGCAATTTATCAAAGGTGAAGGGAAGTCTAGCACTTCTTAGCAGGAACTAAATCTGTACGAAGTTATCATCACGATCTGTGAGCACTGCACGAACTGGAACCTCAATCAAGCACTGGTGGTCATAGCGTGTTCCACCTGAGATTGAATGGTTTGAAAAAACTCCGGTGAGAAATGCATGGCCGTTTCATGAACAGGCCATCAAATCTTTTGACACCTCCAAAACCCACTTTGGCTGCAAAGTAGACAAGGGTAAACAACCAAAATTAACACTTGAAGAATCCTGGTTGATCTCCTGGGGCACTAGAGAATCTACACTTTCTCGTGTGCTGGTGTGCGGGAATCCGTGAACCCGACACAGTACTGTAGAAAACTGATCAAGTCTTCCACAAGCAACGGAGCAAAATCTAGTTTTATGCATACACTGAAGAAGGTGGAAATTTATAGCGAACAAGAAAGTGAATGTGATGGTCTGGAACGGCCAGCATCCGTGCCACAATCTGCAGGCTAGACAGTGCGAAGCACATCTCAGGTAGCACCAGCTTGGCCTCAACGTGAACCTTCTCCCACGAACATCTGTTAGCACTAACGGCCACTTGCACTTGCACGTTCAGTAAATGGCTGCTGACACGTGCGAACGATATCGCTCACTTCGTTATCAGGTAGCAGCTAACAACATCACATCAGCAGACAGACACAGTAATAGTAGGTACGAACATGCAATCTCCTATCATTTTAGTGCCGATGCCTTCAGCATTTCTCGCTCTGAAGCTTGGTCCAGCTGTCAGCGTCGGTCCGGACGAGCCTAAACTCAATATTCACGCTTGGGATTTTACCCGAAGGAACCTTTCGGCGACGACCAGGGGGCGGTGAGGATTTCTCCGAGTCTCGAATTATCCGCACGACTCGTCACCCTCCACCAATATTATTCATCGAAGGTGTGCACAGATATACTGTACAGTACTTGTACTCGATAACGTCAACCATAAACATCGCGTACCGTGGTAGATGATGCAACAGCTGCTTTAGCAGCCGTACAATGCATAGCTGATCTGATTGGTATCGTGGATGCAGATTGATCTATAGAAGGGTCATTTTGTATATTCGAGACGATGCCAATCAAGCCTTTGAGGATAAACATAAACCGAGTCGAGAGATGAAACAAAATTCGCTGTTGTGATGCCTATGCATCCGACGTCTCTTTCGGCACCGAGAGCTCGCAGTGGTTGACGTCTGTGGCAGGGCCCATATCACCCTTGGTTCTTATTGTGATTGCAGTCTTCAAACTCAACACTGAACTGCAAAACCCAAACACTGCAAAGAAATTGCTTCACCCCGCAGAGTACCAACCCTTCCGCCACGTGAATCTGCATATTTCACCTGCCAATACGTCATTTATCAAACACGATCTCCAACTGATTCTGGGGTCAACCCACTTCATACACAGTAGCAGGTCAGATCAGAGAAGCCATGCATTCCTCCTCACCTAAACCACCTCAACTGCTCAAAAGTTCCTAGTGCGCATTTTACGCTCAACCACAGTCTTCTCACATCCCTCGAAATGTCCGTCCAACATCCTCCCAAAGCCCTTCTAACCGACGTCTTCGGCACAGTAGTAGACTGGCGCTCAACAGTGACCACATTCCTCACCAAGACCGCCGACGACACACTAAACTCTCCCTCTGCCTCAATCCCATCCACCGTCCGCACCGCCGTAGCCTCAACCGACTGGGGCGAATTCGCCTGGCAATGGCGCCTCACCTACTACGACTTCACGCGGTCCTACGACCCCTCATCCGGCGGCCCCTTCAAGTCCGTCGACCAACACCACTGCGAAGCCCTCATCGACCTTCTTCGCAAGAACGGGCTCGAAGGCCTCTGGGATGAAGAAGAACTAAAAAAGAATAGCATGATATGGCACTTCCTCGACCCATGGCCCGACTCCTCCAATGGCTTGGGGCTCCTGAATCAGAAATTCGAAACATGCACATTGAGCAACGGAAATACTTCTCTCCTTTCCGATCTCGCGTCCCACGGCTCGTTACCTTACAAACACATAATATCAGCCGAGGACTTCAAAGCATATAAACCCCATCCCAACGTCTACAATGGTGCAGCGAAGAAACTGGGCCTGCAAACGAGTGAATGCGCGCTGATAGCAGCACACCTAGGCGACCTGCAAGCCGCGAAGAAATGCGGATACCAGACGATATACATTGTTCGACCGCAGGAAGAAAGATGGGACAACGAGAAGATCGAACAGGCGAAGAATGAAGGGTGGGTGGATATGTGGCTTGACATCAACGAGGATGGATTCGAAGAGATCGCGAGACGATTTGGATGTACAAGTAGAGAACAGATTGAAAAGGATGCGCACCGAGGCATATACCATGAGACAGGCAGTATAACGGGCATTGATAAGGACAAGGAAGGGAATCACGGGAATAGAGAGGCATACCATGAGGACCCGAGTATAGTACAGTAATGTCAACTATTCATAATCCTCCACTTCAACGAATTTCGATCAGTCTTCAGTACCTGAGCAGCCAATGCTCGTTGAACTAGGATATTAGTACGTTCCGGTCCAACTACCACATAACCGTCCAGCATTTCAGGGTGTGAGACCCACGCACAGTGCGATCGTGAATCTATGAGTAAGGTACATATTTTCGTCTGCTAGCATACAAAGAAGGTACGTAGCCCTGCCGCGGCGTACAGTGAGTAGGTACTTGGTCAGACAAGATGTTGAATGTACGAGTACAGCTCGGCTTGATTGATGTTCACTACCTATCCCTACGTAGTACGGTACAAACCAGTACGTAGGTACCTACCTTTCGAGAGGCACAATTGGAGGACACCTCCTTTTTCCAACCCATCGAACACAGTGTGATTTACGATCCACGGACATGATGCCATATACGTGTACTCAATCAATTTGTCCTACCAGCAGAAATCTTGCATTAGTGCGATTGTGACGTTCAGTCCTTAATCTCGCCAACTTGAGGTACGCACGCACGTACCTTATCACCTCAACCAGTGACAGACAAGAGCTTTCCCATTCAAGACAAGGTCACATAGGTACGTAAGGCATATGTTCACCTAACATCATGTAGAAGCTATGATACAGGAGGGTGATGGGTATATCAAACCGCATCTCAGTGATCTCGCACTACAGATTATCAGAACCACTGCAATCCGCCAGATGTTATATCTCGACAAGCTACGTACCGTACCTAGGTATACGTACTCAGTCTCTACTTGCTTGACATAATATAGAGTAAAAAAATAAACAACCTTAATCAAGATGTACTTTAATGCAGACTATATACAGTACAGTACATGTACCTAGGTACATAGTTACAACATGTCAACGTCCATACCTAGAACATCTCTGGCCATCTTTTTCGAAGGATTGTAAGTGGAACTACAACCATTAATAAGGACGCATAATCCAAGATTGGGACCTCCTTGACAATCGTTGAAATAGCCTTGACCGCCAGAACAGGCGTATCCGGCGGCGCAATCGTCATCTTTACTGCACTTCGGTCGTGACAGGGCATCGGCACAACTGTTTGTCATATCGCACACACCGATATTGGGGTCTTGGAATCGACCGTCGCAGTGGCAATTACTGGAGCAACCGCCCGTGCCAAATGAGCCGACACGTCCGCCGTTTGGATCGCTGCAAGAGGGGCCTCGGAAGCTGGTGGTTGTTTCAGGGTCAGTTGGAGATGCCACTTAGAAGACGAGGGGGAAATGTTGTGTGAAAGGGGAGATTGGAACTTACACGACGGGCACGTTTGTTGTGGATGTGACTATGGTTGTGGTGGTGGATGTAGTCATGGTGTTTATCGTGGTTGTAGATGTGGTGGTCGTTCCTATTGTGGTGGTCGTAGTAGTAGTCGGGGTTGTAGTTCTGTATCATGCGCTAAGTATCAAGGACAATATTAGAGTTAGCAGAATTCTTACGTGGTTGTGATAGATGTGATATCTGCTGACACTGTAGCAGTAAGTGTAACGGTAACAGAAGCTGTGACACTTGTTGTAGTAGTAGCTGTGACGCCGCCTGTGGATGTTACAGTGATACTTGTTGTCGAGGTCGCGGTCGCTTCAAGCGTTGGGGCGGAGGTGACGCTGACTGTAGTGGTCGACGTGATACTGGTTGTAGTGGTTGGCTTAGTCCCAATTGTGATTGTGGACCTAGACTCAATGCATGTACATACAGAGCCAACCAAGTTCGAGGCCAAAGACAGGAGGTTTGACCAGGCCGATTCGCGACTGTCTATCGAAGAAGTTGTTGTGGAAGACTTGGTAGTGGTAGTTGAAGTCGCTCTTGACTTGGTGGTAACGTCTGTTGTAGTCGTAGATGTTTTGGTGGTCGTCGTTGAAGAAGATGACTGGGTGGTGGTTGTCGTTGTAAGCGATTTGGTAGTGGTGCTGGTTGTCATTGTAGGTGGCTTGACAGTCATGGTAGTTGTGGTCGTTGGTGGCTCAGGAGAGGTTGTGGTTGAACTTGTGGTAGAGGACGAATCGTCCCATCTATGTCTTACTTGGAGTGATCGTTTTTGACCAGGTCCCAAGGTGCTGACCGTAGTAGTTGAAGTGGAGGTCGAGGTTACGATGGAGGTTACAGTTTTTGTGGTTGATGTGATTTCCGTCGAAGTGGTGAAGGCAGTGGTTGTAGTTGTAGAAGCAGGTGCAGTGGATCTTCGAAAAGTTGTTAGTCAATTACTACGAGGTATAGTATTGAGCACACTTACGTTAAGGTTGAAGTTGTCGTGGTGATGTCGGAGGTTACAGCAACCGCCCCAGAGCTCTGTGTTATGGTTTTTGTGGCTACAGTCGTGGTCACCGTGGATGTCGCAACTGTAGACTGAGCGGTGACAGTAGCCACGGTTGTCGTAATAGTTCTGGTTGCAACGGTTGAAGTAACGGCTGTGCCGGCTATAGTCATGGTCGTGGTTTTGGTAGTAGCGACCGTTATTGTCGTTGGCGATCCTGAAGACGTTTTCGTGCTTGCCGCAAGAGGATACTTGGACGAGCAGTACGCTTGCGCCTTTGGGTAGTCGCTCACGATTTTAGCGACAAAGCCAATATCACCACTGCACTCAGTAGCTTGGCCATCAACGAAGACCGACAGCAATATAATGCTAGAAGTCAACAGCAATGCAAGATTCGACAACATCTTGTACAACGACAAGTTGAGAAGTTGTGCTATCGCCTTGACCGCAGGGCAACAAATGGCGAGAAGCGATGGGAAGAACAATCAGGCAAGCAAGGCAGAGGAGAAGCAAAACCTTCGTCCATATAGTCCAGCACCATGGTATTCAGCTGAACATTCTGCACGACTGTGTACATGAGTACCATCCCAGATAGTGATCTCTTACCACTTTGAGAATGAAACTTCGAAGGTCGACAAATCAGAGCGACAACCTATTCTCCATGTTGGCCTAGCCTTCCTTGTTAGTCTGAGCTAAGCTCAAACAAACAATCGACCGTGTCGCCTATTCACATTTTGTCCCGTGTACGGAGTACATTTGAGAGCTGTGCCGCACCTCTCGAACTCTGTCCAACGGCTTCTGCTCATCCACCTATCGCATCCGGCCTCTACAACGCCAAATGCACATACGGGGCTCCACTCTTCTTCTCCGCCTTCCTAGCGGCCTTATACCACTTCTCATTCTCCTCTTGATATGTCGCTTTCTTGCGCAGCTTGCGTCCTGCATCAATTTCGCCGTCTGCTTCGGCGGGATCGCCCCCTGTTACGAAACTGCCGTATGTCTGGCTGGCCGTGACGGTGTTCGTAGGCGACCGTAGTGAGGATGTCAGATCGATCTTGCCGGAGGACGTGGCAGCTGCATCGGGCGGGATGCCTATAGCGTTCGCGCCTGAGTTTATGGAGAGGTTGGATAGAGCGGGTGCTGGTGTTTTGTCGCCAGATTGCCTCCAAGCGACAATGCGGCCATTATCGATATCATCATCGTCTTCGGTCCAGGGCTCGAAGACTACGGTAGGCCCACGTGGTGTGACGAAGGAACTCTTATCGGGGCCGTGAGTCTGACGCTGTTTGGCGCGGGTGTAGCCTTCTCTATAGATGTCGGGGACGGTTGTGTCTTTAAATACCTTGCCTTTAGGAAGGTTGGAGGCGTTCCAGTAGGTGCGGCGGAGCCAGCGGTAGAGACGTGGGTAGTCGGTGCGGATGGACTTGAGATTGCAGAGGAAGATGGTATGGTATGCTGCGTCGAAGCGAGCAATTGTGGTGTAGAGCCGGATGTCGGCTTCGGTGAGATGTTGACCGAATAGAAAGGGTCCGCCGTGGCAAGCAGTGGGGTTGGCAAGATGTTGTTCCAGACGATCGAGCGATGCGAAGAGTGGGAAGAGGCTTGCTTCGTAGGCTTCTTGGTTGCTTGCAAAACCGCATTTGTAGACGCCGTTGTTGACCGTGTTATATACCCATTCGTTCATATCGTCGATCTCGGACCTAAGGTGGGGTGGGTAGAGCCCTGCTGTGCCTTTGGTAGATTCGCGATATTGTGAGTCGATCAGGTCATCGAACTCGGTGTAGAGCATGCGAATGATCTCACTGGACTCATTGTTGACAACAGTTTCGGTCTTTTTGTCCCATAGTGCAGGGACAGTGAAACGACCTGTATACTCAGGATCGGCTTTCAGGTACAGTTGTTTGAGGCCGGCAAAACCATATAGTGGATCACGGTCAGAACTGCCATTACGGCCGGTGAAGAGCCAACCATTCTCTGTCAGGTCAAAGTCCGTATAGATAATTTGAATGATGTCCTCGAGGTTCTTAAGAGCACGCACAAGAATGGTGCGATGAGCCTAGATGGAAGTGTTAGTGGGCATGGTTGATGTGAAAGGCGGAGCCTGTTAGGTTGCTGATGGGCGTAGGTGACAGCAATTCTTTGTGCTTCCTCCAATGCCGGGATATCTCCGAGTGAATTGTCTCAAACAAGGCTGGGTCTAGCAAGCAGAAGCAGAGGGATAGGAAGATGTTGGCTGGAGTTGTCAAACTTACCCAGGGACATCCGAGGTTCACATACAAAGCATACCTGCCCTTCACTGCTGGAAATTTTGAACTTGGATCTTTTAAGATGAAGTCACGAAAGCTGCTATCCTTGCGACGAAAATGGCCATCCTTGTCAGCGTGTTCGTTGGTTGGTCGTCCCTGATATGCCATATTAGGTCTTGTTCGCAATAGTGAAAGGAGGTGATGCGTACTGAGTCTCCCATCCTGGTTGTCGTACAAAACTAGTTCGAGTTGTTTTTGTTTGCAGTCTTTCACCAGGGCGTTTATACTAAGCAGCTGACGAATGCCAATTGGACGCCTGATGCAGTCCAATGATGCTAATCGGTTCACTGTTCGAGATGCTGCAAGACCTGAAAGTCGTATGGGCAATACTTCTGTAGAGAAAGGGCTCGTGAGATCAGAAAATGGTAGAATCGATGAGATGCTAAGCGGATTGCACGTTGCCAATATCAAGTGCTTATTCGACTCGACGTAGGTGGCACATTGTTGCTCGTTGGTCGATTTGGGTTTGAGCTGAAAGCTACCTCCACAATTTATAAGGCTTCCCGATTTCTGATAGGTGAGGAGGATCTTTCGGACTCCGTTCCTAGGGGCCAAATCCGCCTAAGTTTGAAACAGATTTGGTGCTGATCCGATTCACGAGCACTCAAGATATCGAACGTACAGTATTTCTTCGGCACCTCGACAGAACAGTATCCAGAAGACGAAACACCACCATTCATTGTTAAATATTGTCTGTGCCTCGAAGGTGACCAATTGCCAATGAAATTTGGCTCGAGCTTTTGTCTTGGCAATGTGTTCGTAACATCTGTACACAATCGAAGTACGCGTACGACAGCCGTCAACAAGCATTGCAGTACCGCTGGCCATTTTGATGTACCCCAACTTCCCTTCGGGTTCCCTTCGGGGACAGGCTACACAGCGGGGTCCTCGTTGCTTTGTCTTCTGCCTATTAAACATGCTGGAAATTCTCCTTTGACAGTAAAGCTTTCATATGTATATCCTACAGAGCGGAACAGCTCGAGAATCGAAAGGCTGCTACCTCAACCTGCGTAAACACTGTAGAACAGTAACAACGCTTGAGCATCAGACGACCATTTTGCTCGCGTCAATGTGGTGTTCGCGAAGAGTGAGCGGACACTGGCAGGCATCGTATCGTATCAATCTCTGAGCAGTTTAATTGTCACGCAACTCTTGGTTCATACCGTCCTGATATTTGGTCTCAGGATACGGCTATTTTATCTTAAATTTGACATAGCTGTTGTTCACCGCAAGAATCATGTCATCCTCTTCCACTGAGGACCCAGATTTCGGGCCGCATATGTTATTACACGCTAGTATCATGCAGCCTCAGGCAGCTTTGCATATTGATACGAGCCTACACGATTGGCAGAACTTCTTGCAGAGATACGCGGGGCCAGGGTAGAGTCCAGAACCATATTGTACCTTGGATGTAGCAGGAGACTAGAAGGATCACATAGCCACGGCTTGTGTCGCTCGTGAGCAGCATTTGAAGGGTTAATAAGCAGTTCGGTGTGCTATTCCAGAAATTCTTATTGTAATGGACAAGCTCCTTTCCGTTCGGAGACGCTGAAGTCAACACCAGTGGATCACACTTGATGCTACTTTACTTGTACATTATTTGAATATTTGGACTGGTCGAGGTCTCGAACACGGCGGTCGGCGAGTGGGTGTGATTCGCTTAATCGCCCGGTCGGACCAATGTCGTATGAGGCTTACTGACCTTTGCGCTGTGAGGTTGAGCCTGGCACTTTCAAAGCCTTGTGTGACCTTCTTCCTGAGTTCCATTGACTCTCACGCAACTTGCTCGCTCTGTCAACCGTGCACAGATGGTGTGCTTATACAGTCACCACACCGCATGCTATAACGTTAAGATGTACCTTACCTAGCGATTTCAGCTTGCATGAAAGTGGATCTTTGTGGATGATAAGAAAAGTTTGGACAGGTGCATCGAGCGGATTCTCCAGAGAGCTGGTAAACGATCGCCTGGCCAGCTACTGTGTATTTGGTAAAGTTTAACACCATCCCAGTTGTGCTAGCTACTTTCTTCGTCTGCGGTCGATGTGCTTCTGGATGCTCGGTTCCTGAGCTATCCCTCGGTACCCCGGTAAGGTGTGGGTTTTGCTGAGGCGGCCGGACCAAGTCATCCTTGTCTGGATCAGTACTGCACTCCGTATTTGTCCCTCGTACAAGCACGCACAAGCAAAATGGCATAGCCAGACAAATCCCTCACGACGTCGGAGCTTGTGCTCATACCTAGGTAGTCAGCAAGATAAATAGGCGGCGACATCGTGCAGCAGCTGTGACTATCCACTGTGCTGCCTCTCTGCATTGGACAAGAAGCACATGCACAAGTTCTGACTGTGTGCTGCTGCATTTGACTGGCAAACGTGAAGCGCATCCACAATTACTTTGCAAATTTCCATATCACATCACATTCCTTCATTCAGCGTCAACACACTTGACAGGTCTCAGATTCAGCTTCTCAACTGGTTTGGTTGTTGAAGACATTGACATCTATCACAAACTCCTGGTGTTTTTGAGTCTTCATCGCCCATATGCTTACTTGAGGTCCCGCAAAACTTCCGCACAACACCGCCGATCAGTACTGTACACTCCCGAAATCTCCTCACAAGTGTAGATCACAACCACAAACTTTCACCCGAGCGCAATTTCTGGCGACATCTGCAAGAACATCTCGCATCCCCATCTCTCGTCCAGTATAGTGTCAACAACAATTCGACGCACTGGTTGCAGCAACTACACTATCTCATCCTTCATTACTTCAAGTTTTCTCCCGCACCTGGGGCTCAACCGACAGCCGACCGTAAATTCATTACTCGTCTTTCGCAACTGCCAATGCCCAACAATCTTCCAGTTACAGCGTTCTCGCCGGTGTCTGTCTATTCCAGATCTGTGAACAAATTGCCTTGCCTAAACTAACTTCCATTGGGATCACGTTGTTCACAAATACACATCGCCGCTTCTCCACCTGTGCCTGGGCCCTCAGAATCAAGCACCCGCCAATCCACTTAAGTTAGCCACAACTCTAACCACAATACAAAGATTGTTGGTTCATAAAGCCCTTCGTGTTGGTCAGGAATCGTCTACGCCTCAAATAACGATCAAAGAGGAAGAGCTAGGAAGGCAAATCCGGCAGGACATTACAGACCATACTGGCAAGATGGCCGGCAAAATGACACTATACCGGTTGGTGGTGCTGGGCGATGGTGGTGTAGGAAAGACAGCGCTGACCATACAGGTGAGCTTTGGTTGGCTAAGGATGGCGATTTCTCTAGGCTAACCCGTGTCTGCAGCTATGTCTCAATCACTTTGTGGAGACCTACGACCCTACCATTGAAGATTCGTACCGAAAGCAAGTCGTTATCGATTCTCAGGCATGTATGCTCGAGGTACTTGATACAGCTGGCCAAGAAGAGTATACTGCACTGCGAGATCAGTGGATAAGAGATGGGGAGGGTTTCATATTAGTTTACAGCATCACATCACGGAATTCCTATGATCGAATACGAAAGTTCTTTAACCAGGTCCAGCGAGTGAAAGAATCCAGTCATCCAGGCTCACCGACAAACCACTCATATCTTCAGGCTCAAATGGCTAACACTCCTGTCTATACGGGACCTGTGCCAGTTATGTTGGTTGGGAATAAAAGTGACAAACATCACGAAAGAGAAGTCTCATCTCAAGAAGGTCAAGCACTAGCCAAAGAGTTGGGCTGTGAATTTGTCGAGGCTTCAGCGAAGAATTGTGTGAATGTGGAAAAGGCATTTTTCGATGTAGTTCGACGCCTGCGGAGGCAAAGACAAAATCCAATAGCTTCATCCGAGCGTCGGCAACCCCGCGAACACAGCTCGAGACACCATCACGCATCAGATGGTGGTCGACATGGCAGGCACAAGAAAAGTACGAGATGTGTTATCTTGTGAACGTCCACCCCTTGAGCTATGAAAACGCAGAATCCGGAGCTTTTCGTCACCGAAAGGGAAGAATCACCTACTGCTGCTGACCTAGCAAGAAGGCATCGCGTCCAAGACCATTTTGATAGAACAGTGGTCTCAGATGGGATTTTGGTGAACGGACAGGACCATCATGTGCTCTGCATTGGCTGGAAGACCAGCTTTTTGCTTGAGATCGACATTCTCAATCCTTCTAGACACGATCGATTGTGAGTACTGCCTGTCACTCAAGTCACCTACAACGCAGGCTCTGTTCGTGTAGGCAATTGAGGTCTACATAACCGAAAGTCCAGCGTGGCTACATACCTACTCAGTTCCGGCCTGAATCAAACTGGCCACATATGCTAGGGTCGCGCTTTGCTCTGAACAACAAATCGAAGATGGGTTATGTGCTCATTAACACGACAGCTGTTTTCAAGCTGAGCAGGAACTACTTTGTTAAGCACGATCTTCATTGCAATGGTCGAGGAGAAAGGGGAGGAGGAAGACAAAAGCAGCTGTTATATGATAGACATTCGGGCCCGGACTTGCACATTGCCTAGACTTATGCTAGGATAGTAGCAGAATCCGATACATGTGCCGTCTCGGGATAAGGAATGCAAGCCTGATCTACATGATGGGGATGTTTCACTCCTGGCGGTGTCTGATGGTGCGTGACGAGTACAACTAGTCTCGAAATGGAGCGGCTATCACTGAGCCTTGCTTCGCAAGAAGGTAGAATTGCATCAACCAAGAAGGTCGATGAACAGTAGAGAATGAGAAATTCTTTAAGAGCCATAATATCAAGCGGTTGTTCCCTGTGAACTACTTCGAAAATTAGAACTTCCAAGATTCACATCCCCTTGTTCAACGTATAAAGATGCTGCGCTATATCTCATCAAATATCCCTCGAGGCTGTTAAGTATGGTTACAGAACCACATCTCCCAAGCTCCGATCTATCTCATCGGTACTTTAGACATCCACTGACATGCATGGAGCACACCCAGCCGCCACAAGCACGACAGTCGTTACAGCTCACGTACGTAAGTGCGTACCCGAGGTACTACATCCACTTCCTCTACAGTACTGGCTGGCTGACATAGCGAGCTGGAAAGACATGGTTGGCATAGACTTTACGTACATACACGCATCAAGCACCTAGCTACACCTACACGTACAGTACATATGTAATCTTTTCAACACACTCTTCGTAATCCCAATGGAAAAGAAACACTTGACGTCTATTATACGTACGTATCTCACTTACGCTCATCATCAGTCGTAGCCATGCCATGCCCTCATATCCAATGCCGTTCACTCCCTCCACCCCAAAAACGCCGATCAATAAATGCTCCTTTTTGTCCGGACCAGACCAGAGGTTCGTACCACACAATCCTAACACCATCGTATGCGGAACCGCTCATATTTCCTCCCCTCCACTACACCCTTCAACACTCCCATCCCATTCAAACACCATCACCACCAGGTCTACCCACAGTAATCCACTGCAATTTAATCTTTCGATCTTCCCTCCGTTCCTGCAACCCACACCAACCCAACCTCTCCTCCCCCGTCCTCCCCAACCCGCCCTCCCTCACCCAACACCCAACAACGGCCCTAATCCACTCCAATTTCTCCTGCACCTCATTCGTCCTAATCGCTTCCGCCTCACTCCTTCTCAGCCCACTTGGATCAAGCACATCAACCAACCTCCAAGTCTTCAGATCCCTCCTCTCCAGCGCATCATTAGTCACAGATCCAAACTCCGCCATATCCCTAGCGTCCTTGGATTCCAGAACAACAGCATCAACAAGGGTGTCCGCCGCCGCTTCACTAAAGCGTTCATGGCCTTGATAGATGACAATCTTAGTGTGATCCGGGAAGTTGAATTGCAGGCCGCCGTCGACGAAGCGCCACATCCCGACGTTGCCGAGGCGTTGGTAGAAATGGATCAGGTGGCCCACCGCTTGGGTGTCGGGGCGGGGTTCGAGACTGTTGTCGGTGCAGAAGTTGAGTTGTTTGTGGAAGAATTTGGAGAATTTGTCTAGGAAGCCTACTTCGCGGAAACGGTGGAGGGCAGCGCCCTGAAGGGGTTTTTCGCGGGCGGCGGCGGCGGCTTTTTGGCTGCCGTGGCGGTCGAGCTCGAGGTAGTAGTCTGCTGCCGGGACGTCGAGGCGGCGCATGGGTTCGACGGGGTCGACTTGTTCGTAGAATTCGACGTCTGAGGCGCCGTGGCCGTGTGGGATGTATTGGTGTTCGCGACCTCGAGCGCGCAGTTCGGTGTGTCGCTTTGCGTGGCGGACGATTACGCAGCTTCCTGCCCTACTGTCTGCTTCTTTGTCTTTGGATTTGAGTAGCAAGCCTACTGTGCCGTCGGTCAGGAGATATGCGATGCCGTGTTTCGCGGCATAATCTACCCACCTATCGACACGCGGATAGGGTTGTGAGTTGTAGAGAGGAATTCGTGGAGTTGCATTCTCGTTTGGTGCTTGTCCGCCGAGAGCGGCGTGGAGGTCACGTAGGGAACGCATAACGTGGGTGTGAGAGGTTCCATGGACTCGAGTGAACTTCTCCCGATCCTCGACTAGTCGTGGCTTGTAAGTCTTTCTCGAGGGCAGAGAGGAAGTAGAGTCTTCCAACACCAGTCCTTTCGCAAATTCATTTTCCACTTCAGCGAGGGACACTGTCGTGGTAGCTTTGGTCTTCTTAGATTCAGTGTTAGTAGTTGTTGGACGAAGTGGTCGTCGCTGCTTCTCTTCTGATGAGCTGTTGGATAATGAAGACAAGGGTCGTGGTTCTGCCTTGTGCTCTTGCCTTACACTTCGCAATCGAGATGTGCTTCGTAACCGCACCGTTCCTGTTTCAGTGCCTTGTTCTGGCATTGTCTTCAAGGTACCCCCTGATCGCACTGTTCTAGTTTGATTATCTTGTTCTGGCATTCTCTTCAACGTCTCCATGTCCTGTTGCAACTGCTCTGACATTTCGTCTAATTTGTTCAACCGAGCACTGACTCTAGCTGGCAGAGCTTCGTCAATTGCCTTCGGCACCGTGCGAGCACTAGCAGCACGGACAGGTCGAGCTTTCAGAAGACCTGTTGATTCTGGTTTTGGCTTGACAACTACAGGTTCTGTCTTGTCTTCCACTGGTGACGTTCTCGAAGGTAATATGTTTCGTGAAGGGATTGCTTGTTGGCGTTGCTGTGCTGCAAAGCTTTGTACAGGCCTTGCAGCTGATCGTTCGGTCGCAATGCTAAGAACTCGCGTAGCCATACCAGGCAAAATCTCCCTAGCTTCATCAATCGGTTTCTTACTCCTCAACTGTTGTGTCGCTGATGCTGGCTTTCGAAATGCTGCCCGGTGTGGTTCAGGATCGGTGAATTGTCTGTATAAAACTCCTTCGGGAAGTGGTGTTACTGGTGCGCAACCTTTTCTGTTCTCTGCTTCTATTTCTATCAGAGCTGAAATGTTGCCTTTTTCTCCCGCGGATGGTCTGAATTTCCCATCACTAGTCTTACCGACACCACTTTCAACACATATGGCCGAATGTGATACGCCAGAGTAATCTCCTCTGACTCGGTCACCCCGTGGCTCTGCTTCTAGCAGCCACAGAGGTTTAGCTTTCATACACTCTCGACTGAGCACATCAGCAATGACTCCAGTCTTGAAGAAGCTAAGCTCAACTAGATCGTCCATTTCAGGTCTTTCTGTGGCTACCAGGTTCAAGCACTCAGCTACCAAGTCTTTCGCTTCTTGAGGAATGAAATTTTTACTGTCCACTTTCCACTCGTAATCCAGTGTCTTAAGCTTCGAATATATCTCCTGCTGCGTCCTTGATTGGAACGGAGGTATACCAATGAGCATAGCGTAGCATATAATTCCTATTGCCCATACATCCACCTTGCTGTCATGACCTCTTACGCCCGACTTGCTCAAGATTTCCGGGGCAATGTAGTTGGGGGTACCGCACAGTGTTGTTCGTCGATCTTGTTCATCCGCGAGTACAGCGGCCAGACCAAAGTCTCCAATCTTGATATTCATATTTGCATCCAAAAAGATGTTCCCCATCTTCAGATCCCGATGTATGACATTTCTCTTGTGCATGTACTTGACACCGCCACAAATCTGAATCATGAATCGCCTGACTTCTGGTAAGCTGAGGTATGAACGGTTTTTGACCATGTCAGTCAAACTTCCGTTTTCGCACATTTCGAGCACGACGTAAGTGTGATCTTCGATAGAGAATGCTCGGTAGAATTCGACAATATTGGGGTGCTGCATTTTTGCATGAATCTGCATTTCTGTTCGAAACTTCTCCATCATCTTTTTCTGTTCAACCTTGGCCTTTACCACCTTCAAGGCAAAGACTTCTTGGGTGATCTGTGTTCGGCCTTCAAAACATACGGCGAAACCACCTTTTCCTAGTTTCTTGCCAACCACATATGTCGAGGGTGAGCTTCCAGGCTCGGTCACACTGACAGGAGGCCGCCATCTATCATCCATTCGATCTGGGTTTGTCGGTTTTTCTTCCACTTTTGGGCGGGCTTCTTTTGTAGATTTTTGCATAGTTGTCCTAGGTTTGGACGGTATATTGGCTGATCGAGGAGAGAGGACTTCCATATGAGCTTCGTGAACCGGTAGCGGCGGCATGAGGAGGTCAGAAGAGCAACAGCAAGTGGTTGTGGTTGCTCTTCACGTCTCTACCGGCATGGATAGGTGGCTAGCTTAAATGAATTTGATTATCAGCGTCTCGACGACGGTAATGACTCGCTTTGATGTATAGTAGCACGTTTGTGTGGTAGTGCGCTTGTGCGTGATATTGATGTTGGTTGCTAAAACGTTGTCAAGTCGAGTTCACAGTTGCATCAATCGTCCGAAACCAGAAATTAGGGTATTGGCATGGCAACCACATGGATCTTCACTGATTGGCGCTTTACGAGCAACGGGACGATCATCACGCCGAACCTTTTTTGCGGGACTTTATTGTCGAAGGCATCAACGACCAGTGAGTGGACGAACTAAGCACGAGTGTCTACGCTTGAGTTTGTATCCTGAACCGTTTGAATGAAGCTGTTCTGTTCAGGCTTTGTACTCTCTGATGACTTGAGTCAGTGCCTTTGAGGCAACTTCATGCCACACGCATCTATCAGATGTGCAAACAGCTTGACGTGCTCATATTTGTGTCGCTATGTCACTGGCTCTGAAGTTCACATCCCTCGCGGTTCGGACATTTTCGAAACCCATAGCTGTCAGTGTACCGAGTCCGACCGAGGATACAATAGCCTAATGCGAAGGTAGAACTATATCAAACACCAAGCCCGTGAACATCCTGGATTCCGCCAGACATGCGTCGGTTTCGCTCAAGCCCTCCACCGAGTTGACATGCGATGGCGCATAGGTCTGCTCCAAGATGCCGCCGCTCTCGAACGACAAGCAGCTCGTGACGCTGCGAAGAAGGAAGCTGAGCGCAAAAAATCCCAGATCCCAACCGTGAAGACTGAATCGCAGGCCAAGGCCGATGAAGAAGCTGCGAGCAAGGACAAGACTTCCGAAGAAAAGGAAAAGACTCCCACGCAGCCGAAGATAAAGCCGCTATCAGAGACAAAAGCTATTGAGACGGGAGCAAACTTCATTAGTGAGACTTTCCTATTCTCTGTAGCAGCTGGTTTAATTATATTCGAATCCTGGAGGTCCGGCAGGAAGGAGAAGAACCGACGCGATAAGGTGGCCGAGCAGTTGACCGACTTGGAGGAAGAGAACAAGGCAGCGAGACAGGCCCTAGTCGAGCTCGAACGCGAAGTTTTGAGGCTGCGAGCGAAAGAAAGTGGTGTGAGCGCCAAAGAGCTTGCGAAGACTTACAAGATACTACCCGTCGAATTACATGAACTTTTGAAAGATGACATGGAGGATGACAGGATGGATGGGAAGCCGAAGGGTTGGCTGTCAAACCTTACCTCTGTCTTTCAATCCGAAAAACCAGATAACGAGGCCAAGCAGGCTCTAGCAACTAATGCTCCTGGTCCAGCGGAGAAAGTACTTGTGCAAGCTGATAAAGCGCTCGAGGAGAAGCGCCGGCAGAGAGAGGCAGAAAACGCTGAAAGCAATGACCAGAAGACGACTAAAAAGTGAATTTATGCATCATCTTGCAAACATTACACATATCAATTCCACTCAATCACGATATTTCGACATTTCGTGTCCAAATACCCATACGGACCCGCAATAGGCCTCATCGATAATTTCGAGAATCATTTTACATCACCCTCCTCTTTCCGAGAATTATGCTATATTATAGCTTGGTGACCATCGCAGTGCTGAGAGTCCTATATGAGATGTGATGACTATCCTAGCGCACATACTCCAAAACTCTATGACACAAAAACGTCTCCAGAATCGTTCCAGGAACCCATGGTCTTGAGAACTTCACAACCACTTAGAGCGAGCATGAATTAACCCGGATCCATAAATGATGTGGCATCAGGAAACCGGTCCTCCTGACTGACCACATGCTGCAGCAGGACAGCTGGCTACTTACCTGAGACTGCTGAGCTTGATACGGTGTCCGAGGACAATGAACTTGAAGAAGTGCTTAATGTATTTCTCGAAGCGCTTGATAGTCATTGCTAGGACTGCTTCTGTAACGTTCCTGGTGTCGGAAATGACGATGACAATGGCGTGGGCAGATGGAGTAGAGTTTGTATATCCACGAATCCTTTCCTCATCTATAAGTTAAAAGATACATCATCTTTGATTCTAGTAAACTTTGACAGCCAAAGTTATAGAGTCGAGACGAGAGGGCATTAAAACAAGCAAATACGCGCAGGTGTTGGTTTGCCACACATCCATAGCAGTTCACCTTGTCTGATTGTTTTCGTATGTTGTAGGTATGCTTGTTGCGGATCACTCTGCGAGAATATCCAATGATCGCAATATGTATATGAGGCAACCACGTTGGTCAACCCTGTATATATTTATGTCTGCACTAACACGACTTCAGAAGAGTATTTGGACCACAAAAGCGTTTCTGATTCATGCTCATTCATACACTTTATTTCTGTCATCAGGACACAATGGTCAAAGCACTGCCTAGGAATTATCTTCTGCACAGGTATTACTCACGTCACGGTACTTGTTTAGTATTGGCAGCTGAGGTATCGAAGTCGACTGGCGAATTGCTGACAGTATAGTTTTCAGGGTTAGGGTACATAAATCGGCATGGCTGTCAGGCATTAACGATGAAGTGGAAGTCTTATGTATGCTTCAAACGACACGGACATTGGACTTTCACCATCAGCTCGTAGTCTTTTCAGGATACCCGATTGTGGTCGCATTGACTTGCGTATCGCATCCTTAGGAGAACTTCACCTGCTGAATGGAAGATTTTCACCCTGTCCACACCCCAACTCGTCTCAGTATTTTTCAAAGAGGTAGTTTCGATCTCTCGAGTCGCAATCAATCAAGTTTACGGTCGCAAGTATGTCCTCCAACGGCACAGCCTTTCACAAACGGGATCGCTCAAACCGCGATCGCAGGCGAAGAGTAGACACGGAAGAGGCTTTCGACGACCGCTGGGGTGACCAGGAAATCTCAGATAATGAAGAACAACAAGATGAACCTGAGGAGGACTTTCCATCACCCTCCGCAAAACGACGGAAACTCTCAAACAGTCACATCTCACAGCCTTCGCGTGCGCGCTCTCCGACTCCTCCGCCTCAAGAAACAGCAGAAGAACGAGATCGTCGCGAAGTCAAGGAATTAGCCAACAGGCTGGCAGAGCGGGAACGAGAGAAGGCTGCCGGGAAGAAACAGATCACTGAAGCACGGGACAGCACAACCATGGAGCGACGCAGATTAGCCGATGATAAAGAGGCCCGCGAGGCTGCACTGGATGACCTACGAGAACGGTCCCGCCAGGACTACCTCAAAAAGCGAGAGGTTGAACGATTAGCATTGTTGCGAAAGCAAGTCACCGATGAACAACGAGAATTGCGCGACAACCCAGGAGACCTGACCGAGCAGGAGAAAGCTGATTTTGCACGGAACCTAGAGGTGCTGAGGATTGCAGAGCAAAAGAATGCCATTGATGAGGGAACGGACGGATATGTCATGCCGGAGGACTACATTACTGAGAAGGGGAAGATGGACAGAAAGAGGAAAGAGGAGGCCTTGTATAGTCGATATGCAAATCGTGATGAGCAGGGGCGTGAGAAGTATGTAACCGAGCATGAGGAATGGGAGCGTGAAGCGGTCAAGCGAGCCGCTGCGACCAGCAACATCGGCACAAAAGGTGAAGTTGGTGATTTCGAAAGTTATGAGTATGTGTTTGATGAAAGTCAGAAGTTGAAGTTCATGATGAGTGAAACGTTGGGTGGGGACAAAGAGATGATGAGCAAAGATAAAAGGGATATGCTGGAGAAGTTGAACGCTGCAGAAGCCAAGGCAAAGAGTGTAGAGGAGACAAGGAAGAGTTTGCCCATTTATCACTTTCGGGATCAGATCATTGAGGCTGTCAAGCAATATCAGGTATTGATTATTGTTGGTGAGACTGGTTCGGGAAAGACGACCCAACTCCCACAGTACTTACACGAGGCTGGCTTTACAGAGGGTGGTTTGAAGGTTGGATGTACTCAGCCAAGACGTGTTGCTGCCATGAGTGTCGCATCTCGCGTCGCAGATGAAATGGGAAAGAGATTGGGAAATGAGGTTGGATACGCCATTCGATTCGAGGATAACACGAGCGATAAGACAGTACTGAAGTACATGACTGATGGTATGCTTCTACGAGAACTCTTAACAGATCCTGAGTTATCTCAATATTCAGCACTCATGATTGATGAGGCCCACGAACGGACCGTAAGCACAGATATTGCTTGTGGATTACTCAAAGACATTGCCAAGGCTCGACCGGACTTGAAACTCCTCATCTCCTCTGCAACAATGGATGCAGTCAAGTTCCAGAAATACTTCGACAACGCCCCAATCTTCAACATTCCCGGTCGACGCTATTCAGTCGACGTCCACTACACGGCTCAACCCGAAGCCAACTACCTTGCTGCTGCCATCACCACTGTCTTCCAAATCCACATCACACAAGGCTCTGGTGATATCCTTGTCTTCCTTACTGGTCAAGAAGAAATTGAAGCAATGGAAGCGAACCTTACCGAGACCGCGCGCAAACTTGGCAACAAAGTCAAAGAAATGATCATTTGTCCTATCTACGCCAACTTACCAACAGACCTACAAGCGAAAATCTTCGAGCCGACACCGCCAAATGCAAGAAAGGTAGTGCTAGCCACCAATATCGCCGAAACATCTCTTACAATCGACGGGATAGTCTACGTGATAGATCCCGGTTTCGTGAAAGAGAATCAATTCAACGCGCGTTCAGGCATGGAGTCTCTCGTGGTAGTTCCGTGTTCCCGTGCTTCCGCTGGCCAACGTGCAGGACGAGCTGGTCGAGTTGGACCAGGCAAATGCTTCCGCCTGTACACGTCGCAAGCGTACAAGAACGAGCTCGAATCTAACACTACGCCGGAAATTCAACGTACGAATCTGACCGGCACAATCCTAATGCTCAAGTCTCTCGGCATCAACGACCTTCTAGACTTCGACTTCATGGATCCGCCACCAACTGACACGATCGTTCGTGCGGTAGAACTTCTTTATGCCCTCGGTGCACTGAACAATGCCGGCGAACTCACCAAAGTAGGACGACAAATGGCGGAGATTCCTGCCGATCCCATGCTTTCACGATCGATCTTAGCAGCTGACAAATATGGCTGCGTTGAAGAGGTCTTGTCAATTATCGCCATGCTCGGCGAGTCAGCGTCTCTCTTCTTCAGGCCGAAGGACAAGAAGGTTCACGCGGATGCGGCACGAAATCGATTCACCAACAAAGACGGTGGGGACCACCTAAGTCTCTTAAACATCTGGAACGAATTCGTCGATAGCGACTATTCTTACGTCTGGGCCAAAGAAAACTTCTTACAAATTCGCAGTCTCAACCGAGCACGCGACGTCCGTGACCAACTGGCGCGCCTCTGTGACCGAATTGAAGTGGATGCCTCAAAATCCTGCGGTAGCAATAACATTGAACCGATCCAAAAAGCGTTGCTGGCGGGATATTTTCCCAACACGGCGCGCCTTCAACGTGATGGCCAGAGTTACCGCACACTCAAAGCTGGGGCGGGCCAGGTTGTGTACATTCATCCCAGCAGCACGTTAATCGAAAGTCGGCCGAAGTATGTGTCATATTTTGAGGCTGTCTTGACGAGTAAGGAGTACATGAGAAATGTCACGCCTATTCGGCCGGAGTGGATCATGGAGATTGCACCGCACTATTTTGGAAAGAAGGATGTTGAGGCTCTTGGGATCGAGGGGACGAAGAAAGTGCCCAAGGGAAGTGGCAAGCCAGCGAGTAAGATATAAAGATAGCATACAAGTCAATAAAGATTTGGTACGTGGTACTTTCCAGCTGCTTGCTTGTATTTCTACGCGGGAAGTTTGTTCCTGATCGCGATCCTCTAGGGTACCCGTGCACATCCCTCCACTGGGAGTACATTGCATTCCGTCCTGATAACGTGAGTATGTATGAAGTTGCGGGCAGGTAGAGGTGGAAATTGGTCTTCAGGCATACAGGCATCAATTAATAGTGCCATTTATTGGCCGGCTATATTGTCTTGGCCGATCAATGAAATCTTTCACATGCAATTTTTTATCAGTTGTTTTTTGTCTTTGCCATCCTTGTTCCTGCATGTGCTGTTTTGAAATTGTTTGGACCACGCAACATCGGTGGCTCAAGCCGGGTAATCAATGATGCATTGTTTGTTGACAACGGAACCTCGTTGATTGCCAGTGGCTTCCTCCACCTCGACCGAATCTCATGCACGCTCTTAATTACTACTGGATCCAGTGTGGGATCGTTGGTTATGTCCAAGCTACCTATGCCGCCATGCAACCGCTTACCAGCCGCTGGTGTATGTTCTATGTTGTATGCTGGATATTCACATGCTAGACCATGAATTTGCTCTTTCAGCCCTCACGACCTTTCTTTTCTGTACTTCTGTTTACCTCGACAAGCACGCTCCTTTGAACCACACTCTGCAATTTGAAAATTTACAGCTTGACCCCAACATCTCCATACCTCCACTATCTGGCTTTATCACATGTTCCAGTTGCATTAGACCCATCCGCCATACACCCGGACCTTAAATGACCCAAACACAAACCATAACAGCTGCGCAAGCTGCACTAGAATATGCTGATCTATCCAAAAACCTGTCCCTCGAAAAGTCAGACATTAATGATCAGGATAACAGCGGAGTCGCTGTACGAGCGAGATTCATAACACCATTAGACCCCGTCATTGAGACGAAAGATGGCAATCGATTACCGGCAGTACCACTCGAGGAAGCCTACAAACTCAATGTGTTGAGAGAGAAAGCAGATGGTGCGAATTCTAGCTCAGAGGCTGGAAAGAAGAGCGACGGAAGGAAGATAAGAAAGGGACAAGACAAAATCTCTGCTAGTCAGGACGGGCATTTGGACATATCTCTACCGCCATTGGAGACACACCCTTTGTTTCCTCCATTACCTCTTTACGGTCCTCCTACAATACTACGAAACATTCAGTCTCTGTTGTTCCGGATTATCTCATTCTACCTTTCTACAGGCTTTCTTCTGGTCATCGTGCTTGGCGCCGTTTTCACTTCGATACCACGAGTAGTGAGGAGGACGTGGTTACGCTTGACTTTTCGAAATCCTGACAAACACAGGCCATTCTATGAAGAAGAACGGAGGACCGCCGCGGTACGAAGAGAAGAAAACGCCAAATGGCTGCAACGATCAAAACGCTCTAGAATAATAAAGCAATCTGATAGCCATCGTGTCAGCTCTGGCTCGAGCTCCCGATCAAGGTATGTGCCTCTCGAAGGTGGCCCAGACAGACTTCTATGTGACGCTCGCTATTATGCTCGACGTGTAGGCCTAGAGATGGAGACATTCAAAGTTCAAGCAGAAGATGGTTTCATAATAGATCTGTGGCACATCTACGACCCAACGGAATACACCTCAAAATCATCAAATCAAAGGACTGAGCACGGCCCAGACATCTTCAAGAATGCCCAATCCCGTCGTGATACATCCGCCAAAAGACGATATCCCGTTCTGCTGATTCATGGTCTTCTCCAATCAGCCGGCGCATACTGCTGCAACGACGATGATTCCCTAGCTTTCTACCTCCACAAATCTGGATACGATGTCTGGCTCGGTAACAATCGATGCGGTTTCTCACCTCAACACACTCTTCTCAAGCCTTCAGATCCGCGTATGTGGGCTTGGAACATTCGACAAATGGGTGTTATGGACCTGCCGGCATTTGTTTCGCGCATCCTCTCTGAAACAGGCTTTTCCAAACTCGGATTGGTCGCGCACTCCCAAGGTACAACAGAAACGTTCGTCGCGTTAGCAAAGCAGCAACGACCCGATCTAGGTGAGAGAATCAGCGTCTTCTGCGCGTTAGCTCCGGCCGTATATGCTGGACCATTGATCGGAAAGATGTATTTCAAGTTCATGAAAGTAATCTCACCAGCCATGTTTCGCGTTTTCTTTGGCATCCACTCATTTATTCCATTGATGATGACCATGCACTCGATTCTACCAGGCAAAATGTACGGCTGGATGGGCTACTTGGTATTCAGCTTCCTCTTCAATTGGTCCGACGAACGATGGGATAGAGGGCTAAGAGACAGAGCATTCCAGTTCGCGCCCGTTCATGTCAGTTCAGAGAGTATGAGATGGTGGTTAGGCAGGGAGTGTTTTGCCAAGCACAAATGTATTCTTTCGACACGCGATGAATACAGTCAGGAAGATCGAGAAGATCGAGAAGAGGATTTGGACGAGAAACGTGCGGAGAGCGAAGAACGAGAGAGCAGCCAGTCTCGAAGTCGAAGCCGAGACAGCAAAGGCCGCACAGCATGGTACGATGACCGGGCACCACCGATGGCCCTCTGGATTGCCGGCAGCGACGATCTAGTGGATGGACGCAAATTGCTCCGCCGTTTCCAAAGAGGTCGCGAGCCGCATGTCAATATTGTGCATAGTAAGGTCATTGAGCAGTATGAACATTTGGATGTACTGTGGGCGATGGATGCGATACAGCAGGTAGGTCGGGAGGTCAAGGAGGTTATCTGGAAGACTTTGAGTGAAGAGGATCGAGATTGTTGTTTACCTGTGGAGGGTGTTGATGAGAATTAAAGGGTTTACGGTTAGTTATTCGCAGTGCGGTATGGGAAGGAGAATAGAAAAGGTTTGAGATGCATAGCACAGTATTGAACTACAATAGGTAGGTAGCATAGCTGTTGTACAATCATCGTTCGGAACAATTACACTTAGCCCTCTAAATCATGTCTTCCGAAGCGACGTTGAGATCTGGTGGTGGCAGCAGAGTTTCTCGCCTTGGCTAATTCGGCTAACCTGTTATGGTTCTATGCTGCGCTCGATTCCGTCTTGCCTTGTACAGTACAGGAGGCCTAATGTACTCCGTACAACGAGCCTGTTTCTACCTACATGGTCTCATAGTCGTTGTGCCAAATGCACGGTATATAAAAAAAAGATGTCCACCCCTTTATCACATCGGAAGACAAGGTAGGTGTTCTTCCTACTCTGCACTTCCACTCAACCTCTCCTTTCCAGTCACCATCGACAATGGCCCATACTACCGTTCCGTCTGCGGGCTTCGGCCTCGCACTCCAACCGGCCCCAGGTCCAACCGGCTTATATCCACAATATATCTCCCACAACACAGAGACGGTCTCGATAACAGGGATGAAGAAAGAGTACACCATAACAAGCAGTACCGGAATACCTTTACTCCATAGCACCAAAAAACGCTCTTTGCTAACCGACAACGAAAATATTGTCTTATCAGACATGTCTAACCATGTGCTCATAACCTGCACCTGCAAGGACAGGTATGTCACCACTCACCCATCGCCTTCCTGCGAAACAAAGACCGAGCACAACATTCCTCTAGATGGCCCACTAACGTTTCTCCACTTACAGCTTATCCAGCGGCAAGGCTAAAATCGAAGCCAATCTCGAAAACGGCAATCGTGTGCTGGAGATAGGCAAGGCCAAAGCCAGTCAACTCGATATGGTCTTCCAAGACATCGCCGGCCCTATACATACAGAGCAGCGCTTCTATATTGGTGCAGCAGATTGGTCTGCCTCTGATACTTTTATCCGTCATCGCAGGAATGGTAAGCGGTGTTCACCTTCTATTTCTCACGTACCACGCGTCCAGCTCTTAGATAATATACCTAGCTGATTATACGCCCGCAGACTCCGTAGTAGCATATATCCGACAACCTCTCGCCGAAAAAAGTCGGACTGTCACGATCGCGCCAGGGATAGACATGTCTCTCATCATTGCGATGTGTATCTCCTTAGACACAAAGTTCAAGAGAGATGAAATGAATGCTGTGGCGACTGATGTGGTTATGAATATTATAGGTTTATAACATGATATAATACATGTGGTTAGAGAGTTCTTCCGGACCCATCCTAGAGCGAAACCTCGGTATGCCCCGCAGGCCTTGGCATTTGTGACTTTTAAGATGCTGCTTTTGAGTACGCCTTGGGCTCACAGTAGCTCTTGTGATCCTTGAAATGCTCTGCACGTACCAATCGTAACTTCATTCCTGAGTGCCCAGGCACTTTCTCGCGCCAATGGGATGCTATCTTTCTCGAGCTTGCCGCAGAGATGCGTTGACCTTTGGCGACAAGGGTCAGCGATTCAGCCTTGTCGGCTGAAGCACAAGTCACGGCCGCTGCAAAGATGAGCTCTCTTCATATAGCGATTCAAGGCCGCCTGAATCCTCGAGGAGGCGCTTCCGACTTACAATATGTACCTTCTCAACACCTATACACTCAGGCTTGAGTCCTTTGTGAATGCCGAGCCTGGAAGTTATGCGATCTTGTCACATCGCTGGGCTGGCGAGGAAGCATCCTTCCAGCAAGTGAGCGACTTGCACAATCTCAAGACGACCGGCGCGGAGAAGGTAATCAAATGCTGCGAGTTGGCTAGAAACGATGGCTATCGCTACTGCTGGGTAGATACAGTGTGCATTGACAAGAGAGCAAGCGCAGAGCTTTCGGAAGCCATCAATAGCATGTATCGCTGGTATGTAGAATCAGGAGTCTGCTACGTGTACATGAACGATGTGCACGCAAGCTCTGGTGATCATCCTGACTTTGAACCCGAGTTCAAGAATAGTCTGTGGTTTACCCGCTGTTGGACGCTCCAAGAGCTCTTAGCACCTGTCGAGTTACGATTCTACAATTCAACATGGAAGCCGCTAGCTGTGCAGCAAGATGCCATTCTGAATCTGATAAACGAGACTACCTTGATACATGTCGATGCCGTATACAAACGGAAGCAGCTTTGGGAATTTAGCATTGCCGAGAGAATGTCCTGGGCCTCGAGACGACATGCAACACGTGTCGAGGATGTGGCATATAGCCTACTCGGCATCTTCGATTGCAACTTGCCCATGTTGTATGGGGAAGGCGCCAAAGCCTTTGAGCGCTTGCAGGAGGAAATAATCAGGACCAATAGTGACGAGTCGATCTTTGCCTGGCACAATGATCACGTACCGAGCACTGCTAGTCCTGGTCTACTTGCCACGTCGCCTGCTCAGTTCGTAACCTGCCGTGGCATACGGGCGTCGCCCATGAAAGAACAATATCAGTCGTTCCTGAAAGGCCTGTTCCAAGATGAGGAAGAAGTGTCCGAGATACTGGACCTATATGAGAAGCTGAGGTCTATGGTCAAGCACTTTTCCGGGTCATTACAAGGATATGTTCTGACGAATCAAGGTCTTACAGCTGAGGTATTGCTGTCAAAGCTCGACGACATCCACTACATTGTCTTCCTAGATGTGGCGAATACTCTAGAGGGTGACTTTGATACATTCATTGGGCTCTACCTCGCGTCTATAACCTCTAACAGTCCTAATTATAAAAGAGTTGCTTACCAGGGGCGCCATAAATGGACTGGTACGTGGTCCGAGTTATGTTCGAGACATCCTCAGTTTACACGAATATTTGTGCAACATAAAGGCTTCAAACACAACTATCGCCTTCGTAAGCAGTATGGCTTCTGGCTACAGCAGGAATGGCAAGAGAGATTGCTAGACAGCACTGGCGGACACTCACGAGACCTCTTCCAGCACGACCTCATGACCGAAACGTTTGTGGTTAGTCCCGAGCCAGGTTTGGATCATTCGCGAGCGCGACCTCGATCTTCATTGCCTTCACCAAGGCCATCGCCATCTATAGGAATTAGTGACAACCGTACCTCATCACACGTACCATGTGGAAGATGCCTTGTGACGGCCACAGCCACGTCAGTCAGTCGATATTGGAGTCTCGAGAATTTACGCTCGCAGGTCGGTGTCCTGAACGGGGCAGAGCATGTCTTCGACGATAGTGAACCCGAGAGTAATTATGTTCACACTCGCACGAGCAGGACACGAAATCATTTTCCTACACCTCAGGTCGAAGCGTCGTTGCTTTATCGGTTCAAAGGCGAGCTCACGTCGGGTAAGCGAAGCATGGAGATCTTGACATTGAAGAGTGATCAAACAGGACCTGTGGTCAATATCGAGACGATGTCGGAAGATCTTCGAGCAATCAGTTTGATACAGCTGGGAATCACCAAAAGCTATCAGCCATACTGCATCGTCCTTGCTAATGATTGCAAATCTCGGACCTCTGACAAGCAAACTTTGGCTGACGCAATCAATACTTTCGAGACCGTCATCGACGACTTCTTGTGGTCGACACCGCTTGAACGTGTAGACACGAAAGTATCCGTGGCTGCTAGCCGGCGCAGATCAAGCTCACTCGCAAGGTACGACGATCGACGTAATCTCATCTCTTCGGCAGCGAATGACCAGACGGTCTCACATCATGTCGATGTACACGCACCCTACAGAGGCTTCTTCGCTCTTAATATGCCTCCACATCATAGCAAGAGTGGACATATATGGATATGCCGCCATTTACACGAAGATGATCGCAATTACATGTTCCATGCTTCATATGGCTGGACAGCAAAGTTGGAGAACATTGATATATTTCCGAAGATGGTATGGAAGTTCGACTTCAAAAGACTTAAAAGACCGTCACATCGCAGCGTTTCAAGTCGAAGATCCGAGATTGGATTGGACGAAAACAGGTACCACTTTTCGACAGGCACCTGTACCTGGTCAGGCGACCTGCCGATATTTTTCGATGTCGATCGTCTGGCCAAAGAGCACAAAATAGGATGCTCGTGTCCTGATCGTATACATTACTTAGGACGTCACATAAGGCACGACCTGTCCGGTTCCTCCGAAACGACCAGCACTCATGACTTACTAGTGTCAGGGTCGAGATCCATCGAGACGTTCTTGCAAGAATTATCCGACCTGGAGGGTCAAGAATCCAAGGTAGAGAATAGAGGAAGAAGCACTGTCCGCGTGCTGCCGCCACTATCGTCGAGCCATAACTATGCAGCTCGCGTGCACAGTCTCGATCATCACTTGACCAAGGGTTGGGTCAGTGGCGAAGATGAATGTGGGACGTTACCAATGTTTATACACCAATACCGTTTACAGCAAACAGCTGCAGACAAATGGAAAGGGACAACACGAAATCGAGCTCAAAGTCTGGCGCGTTGCGAGTTATTGAAACCAGACAAAACAAACTGGCTTCCACGTGTTTGCCAACGGTTGCGCCGATTGCCTCGCAGATCTGTTCACGCGTGACTACGACTCTCAGAACATGGACTACAACACGTACTACGACCCTCATGAGGACTACAGGTTTAGTTCCACCGAAAACGGCGATACGGAAGAGTATGTTGAGTACTACCACAGTGACGAGTCGTTGCTCGGTGGTTGTCCTCATGAGTCGCGCTACTACCGTGCGGCGGCCCTTACTGGATATGGGCACCGTCCCTATAGACTCATTACAGAAGCCATCAATCCTCCTCTAATTCCTGCTGGTGATTCTGCCCTGATTGAGTATGGCAATGGCCCCCTAATTCCTTATGACAATGCTGGCCTAATTCAGTATGGCAAGGCTCCTCTAGTTCAGCATGGTAACGTTTACTCCACCACTCGAGATGTAGACGACTATGCTTATATCGGAACTGTCCAGGAGTACTTTCTTAGTTCACAGTCAAGACGTTGACCACCCTCCTCCAGCAAACATTCACGCATGGAAATTAATGAACAACGATCTAGAACCTGTCCCTCAGTTCAGGTAGAGCTCATTTGCATGACAGAGATGAGTCGCCACCTTACCCGTCAAATCCACCATACCTCCCATAAATATTCTGTCGTCAACGCTTGAAGGGGCTGCGATGTTCTTCCCCCGTCTTCCAGTCGTTAAGCCATCTCTCTTATGGTCCCACCAGTGTGCGTTCTCGTCCTCGTTATAAGTACTAGATAAGTAGCATAAACAGGGTCGAATATACAGTCCTAGCGCGAAAGTGTATTGGGACATATGCATGCTTACTACACTAAAACTGTACTTCTCCTATAGCGTTTTTTCTTAATATCTAGAGAGCTAACCTGTTTACCTTTAAGATATAGATTAAGTAGAAGAGCTATTTTAGTACTCTAAATAAGTACGTGAAATTTTCTTTGTATCTCTTTAACTATTTCAACACGCAAGTGGTTGATATAGTAAGGTCGTATGAATTTATCCGACCATCTATCTATACCCAACTTCCGACAGTGGTCGTAGTACAATACTACATCTCTTCGTTATATGCTAAATCAACCACCAACCCTGACTAATCTCACTCCCTGCACAGCAGGCGTACACGCCACAGCCTTTCCTTCACCATCGACATCGAATATGAATTCCAATGTATCCTGCCCTCCATACCGAAGTCCATCAGTCGTTATCCAATCAAAGTTCGAGTAGTAGAAGCCCGTCCACGTTCCTATGACACCGAGATCCGGGACAGCCATGGCGTCAGTGTAGGTTGCTGTCTGTATGTTTGTGGATGCTTGGAACGCAACGAAGCCTGGTGTGCCGGGGGGTGTTTGTTTCAAGATCGAGGGTTCGAGACGGGGGATTATGTCTGTGAGGGAGGTGATGAACGCGCCTGAGAGGAGGTTTGTGTTGTTGTATGTCCACTCAGTGAGACTGAGGCTGTTGATACTGCCGGGGACGGTGGAGGCATTGAATGTTATTGTTACTGATGCGTTTAGCGAGGGGTCCGAGGAGATGTATCGGCCGACGTAGTTTTGTTGGGCTTCCGCGGCGGCTTGGGCTTCAAGGGCGGGGACGATGGTGTTTGTGAGGAGATCGAGGACTACGAGGGCTGAATCGGGACGGTTAGTTGCGGTGCCGGCGTTGAGCATCGTGAAGCCGGCGTTGTATTGCGGGATTATTACTACTGTGCCACCGTATTTGCCACTGTCGCCGAGTTTGGTGTACAGGTCTGTTACTTTGCTGCTGTTTGGGTGGAGGTATCGGTGAATTTCCCAGGGTCCGCCAACGGAATAGGACAGGCTGGCGGTGTGGGAGGCTGGTTTCATCCATTGAAGTGTTGTGTCTGCTGGAATTAAGGTGTTGTTCATGATTGCTATGCCGAGTTTTGAAAGATCGCTGATTGTGGATAGTAGGCCTCCTGAGGGTGTGGTGAAACCGGTTTCTAGAGCCCAATCTACTGCAAAGTCACCTACAATCACTGAGTGGGCGACCTGGGCTGAGTCTGTTGGATGAGCGTCGTATGAAGATGTCATGCCGAGTGGTTCGAAGACTGAATCTTGGTATACATCGGACCATGGTTTGCCAGTGATGTTCGAGATGGCAATTCCGAGTAGCATGAAATTTTGGTCGGAATATGATGGATTTGTCCAGGGTAGAAAATTGGGAGGAAGGGTCTTGATCCCTACGATTGCGTCTGGTGCCGAACAAAATTCGTTCGAAGCATTCTGAATGAGATTTGTGGCGCAAGGTCCCAAAGCACTGACATTGTACGGTGGCAGACCAAAAGATGCCAAAGTATCTGATATGCCTTCCAGAGCGAAGGTGACGCTCCAATCTGCCGATGGGATGCCTATCGTTGCGATGCCGCTCAACTGTGTTGCCAGTGCCCGTGGTGTGATCTTGTCCCATTGAGGACTGACAGTGGGATTTAAACTGCGAAGTCGAGCTTGTGTAGCATCATCGAGACCGGGTATGATATCTGCAAGCGATCGATCCCAATCTTGTGGTTTTAGCGTGGTCAATCCAGCGTAGACTGTGATAAGTTTGGAAACTGATGCGATGCGGTAGATTGAGTCTGCATCGACCTTGTTCGTGCCTAGCTGGCTGTACTGGACTTCAGGAGCGGTGTAATGATATTGGAGGTTTGTGGCCACAGGATCATCAAGAGAAAACATGCCAATTGAGAAAGTGATGTTGTTGATGGTTGGTAGGACGGATGGGAGGGATGTTCTGTTGGTCACTAGGCCATCGAGAGTCGACGTCAGTTCTGCCCAGCTCTGCGCAACAAGACTGTTATTGCTAGTCAGATCCAAAGGAGGTGGATAGGTTGGTAGAAGGTAGTCGGCGAGGGTGCCCGTAATACATGGTAAGAGGAGCAGAACACTCTTGCAAGGAGTGCGCATTGTGAGTATCAGGTAAGATTTGGATGAATATGGGAGATTGTTTGTAGCAGTTAGCTATTACCGATATGATAATGATGGTCTTATATATTGTTTCAACGCTGGTGGCCTAGTTTGTTGTCATCCAAGATTATGATGTAAAGTTCGACAATACCATGCTCATTGCATAGCCTCTTCTCATGATGCTTGCGACTTACCTGGAACAGTCATATGCCGCGCAAATCTGATCAGATGCTGCTAAATTATTGGACTAAACTCTTGAGGCGGCTCTTCTACAAGGTAGATCAGTTACCCTAGCTGTAATCTCAAAATAAAAAGAGAACGCCGAGAATTGGTCCCCGATATGGGGTCAATCCATCTCAACCGGATAGTACTAGCTCCAATATGCCCAGTTGCTGAGTCAAGGCCGCCATCGACGCGCAAATTGCAATACACAAAGAACCATTGACGAAGCGTAGGCATCTTCTTGACAAAGAAAGAGTCGGGATCCTCTTCCGCCATGTTCAGCTTGAGCAATGAATGCACAGTCTGGTTGTATCGCGTGGTGTATCAGCTGCTGCAATCTGTGGTTGTGTTCCTGCTTCACGAGAGTCTTTTTCAATTGGACGAAGCAGGTCGCTAGGTCAGGCACACCAGGAGCTTGACAACGTGGAAAGTTGATCAATGGATACTACAGTAACAAGGATTTTAGGTATCTACTCTTGGTCGCGCCTGAAGAAAAAATACGAGCGCAGCGTTTTTCTTCAATGGGATTAGCGTCTCCCATCTACGCTAGCAAATCTGCCTAGCCGAGTAGGTGGGGCAAGATCGGCGGCACAGCAATGCACGATGCTACAGTACTACAATAGTACATTTTCAAAGTGAAGGCACTCGACGACTGAGAATCATGAGATATGACGCTATGGACCTCTGACATTCCAAGGCACACAACCTTCCAAACAAGCAGAAGGAAATACACGGTATGTGATACATTATTATTGGAAACAGCTCAATCGGATGGCTTATATCGCTATCCTCGTATTCAGCGTCATGTGTGATTTGACCTCTTCTAAGGCCTTCGCATCGATAGGTGAACCTGAACGGATAATGTCTTGCCGATAGCAAACCAAAGTGTCGACCACCATTTTGGACTGACCACTATTCCCCGCGCCCATACATGCAATGCAAAGACAAGCGATCATTGACATGGCACCAAGAGGCTTGTATATAGCCACTTCTTCACACATCCGCAGAATTTCTGCTACGTAGACGTTGTCACTATCGTCGCCCGATGTGTCGTTGGTACTATACGTCTCAAGCAGTAATTGGATAAGAAGCGCAAATGACAGTCCTAGCGCATATGCTCTGCAGCAGTACGAGTGTAGGAACCTCCCTTTGTCGATCGTAGCCGGCAGCTTTGACGCCATTACTGCTCCGCAGTCTTCGTACTGCTGTCTTAATGCTTGGAGAACCGGGTCGACCTCGAGGGCTAAAGTTGAGAGTTCTTCCTTAATGCTGAACAAGGCGCTCCTGTCGAAGTTCTCTGGTTTCAAAGCAGCACGACGTCGCTGAAGACAACTAGCCGTGCGAGCCATGCACCATACCAGTTTGCCTGTATCAGTGCCATCGTTAAGAGGGTTCTCGACTAGGTCTTTCCATTCCTGTAAACTCAATTGGATGTGGTCATCATAGAGAGCTTCGAATATCTGTAAGATCATCAGTATAGCATCAAGTGCTTGTGCCACAACTGTACCACCGGTCCTCTAAGAGTAAGAAGTAGTTGTTTCTCAAAATCTCCACGCGGACCACAATGTCCTCGTGCTTGTAAAATTCGCGCGATCCCTCGCGAGTGAGTTCCAGGCCCTATATCACTACTGATGCCCATGAAACTCTAGAACGATTAGTTTGGCACTGGCTAAATCTACCAGTCGTCTCACCTGTACGATCATGATGATCGCGATGGCACACAACGTCTCAGCGGCGCGTGCTTTGGTCGGATGGTCGAGACATTGTATCAGTGCATTTAAAGCCGCAGAGTAGTTATGGATCAATTTGGGTGGAAGGTGGCTACTGCCTGTGCAATACCAGGCGTGTGATTCGACCAGCGCATGTGCAGATGCGTCCAGTGCTTCATTGACACCCAAGCGAGCAGGAACTTGAGCCAAGTAGCCTCCAAAGTTCAACAAAAGTTGATATTTAACGTCCACTGCTAAACCTACGCTGCAGACGAAGGCAGATGTCAGCCTGGTCAACGAATTTGTTAACGCAGTAGGGATTGCCGGTGTAAGTCTGCGTGGCTGCGTTGACAATCCGTTTTCTTCGCTGCTGGATGATGTTGAATTTGATTGTTCCCAAGAATTTGAATTGTGGTGCAGGAACTTGTAGCGCTGCTGGCCCATGCCATGACATACAATGCCAAGCCGCGTACACCGTGTGCATGCAGGATCAACCTGATCGCACTGCAGAAGGTCAGGAATGGAACGTCACTTGAGTTTATGCACAACATACTTTCTTCTTTTGTTTGCGGCACTCGAAGCATCCGCGGCTTTTTGGCACCCCTGGCATTCCTATACGTGTGTATCCTCTAGGACTCCAAGGACTCGTGGCTAGTGATAGCCTTGAAGAGTCATTGTATCGAAGACACCAGCACGAAGAAATGGCGTGAAAATTGGAACTTCCTTTTTTGTATACAGGCTGCCGGTCTAACCGAGTTGGGCGAACAGGCAACACTATCCTACACACTGCAGCATCATTGTTACTACACAAGTCCTCGAATTTTATTAAGCAACTAAGTGTTCAACGATTGCCCAGTTTTGAACGGACTTGACCTTTTCTACAAATAGCTTATTGTCGACCTTAGTAGATCTTTATTTTCCAGACCCGACAATGATGATTCATCAGCTGGTAATACCATGGATTGTCGTTTTAAGGATAAGGTGATAAGGAGACGTGTTCGTCCATAGATGATGTGGAGAAAATGAGAAGAAGCATGGTATCTTCGAAAACTTTTGGAGCAATTGCTCGGAGCTTAAGAGTGATATATACACGTAGACCATCCCTTACTTCCTTCGTGTGTCCAGCAAGCAGAAAGACTAGAACGTGTTTGTGACTGAGTACTACCAATACAGTACAGAAGACCTTATACCACTACATGTACCTAGGTAGGTACACGATGTACTTCAGTTCTTGGTTAGCATTCTAGCCTCGCAACGTCAAGGCCCACTCCACGAGTCATTTTGGTGGTCCACTTGGGTGGGCGGAATCCGGGTCATTTCTTTGTGATTCGATGGCTTCGGCCAAGACTTTCTTGGCGGTTTCCAGTTCTTCTGTATTGGTCGAACCCTCCTGAATACACTCGTTAGTTTGTGTTTAATCTGAGGTGGATAAATTGGAGGGAATTGGTGATGCGAGCTATACCAAAACCACAACCACATGTGAAGGAGGCGCGTGTCAATAGTGGTAGGTTGTGCATTATTGGGAAGGAAACGTACCATCTGAGCTTGCAGTTTCTCTCTGGCGTTTGCGATACGTTCTCTTAGAGACGGGAAAACTGCTTTTGTTTCTTCGACGGCTTTCTTCTACATTTGTTGAGATATGTTAGCATAGATATCTCGAAGTCAATCGTTCTTCAGGAGCGACGACCACGTTCACATAAAGTGACACCACCCTTCTGGCTGGCCGGCCAATCTCGTTGTACCACTTCTACTCTTGTTATACCTCAGCCGGTACGTGGATGTGAACAGTGAATAGTAAGTGTTGAAGATAAGACAGCGACTTACCTCCTGCTTCAACTTGAACTCTCGATTCTCATCCTGATCGTCCGTGGACTTCTCCATCTCAGCGATGCGCTTCTGCTGGGACTCAAGTTCTTTGTGGTACGACGCTTCTTCCTTGACAAGACGTCGGAGTGACCCGGTCGCGATCTGGAGCTGGGATGGGGCCATGTTGTGTATGTAGATAGGTCTAACTGATGGTTGTTTGGTTGCAATGTACGACACGTGTTTCTTGATAGTTCGGATTCTTTTATGGTGAGTTCGGGGAATTATTGTGATGTAGATGCAAAGTACATAAGGCAAGTATGCGAATTAGGTAGTCAGGTAAATTACGCTGGAGGCCTACTATCCACAATCAGCGATCTTTCAAAACTCGGCATAGCAATCATGAACAACACCTTAATTCCAGCAGACACAACACTTCAATGGATGAAACCAGCCTCCCACACCGCCAGCCTGTCCT
>Ga0115846_100119_pt1 | contig 36987 bp, 34 predicted proteins | sample InSIn5gowninarea_2_FD_83860 | JGI IMG/M metagenome (GOLD analysis project Ga0115846, IMG submission 83860) | reverse complement strand
TTTGACATTTTTCGCATCTGTCTAGTCGCACGTTGTGGTAAGCATCGACCAAAGCCTACACGAGGTTAACATTTTGCATCGACTTTGCGCTTCGTGCTTACCAGCAATTCATCCAACTTGGATCGATGGATTAACCCTTCTGTTGCATATCATGACCATTAGGGCTCTCGCATAGGTCAAAGCTGGCATATTTAGAACTTCACAGCGCAGTGGGCGAGCTGAACTCAAAGACGGGGAAATTGTATGGTATTCGCCTAATCTGATCGACCTCCCTCTCTCAACGATCGTTTCGTGTAATCTCGTCTCTTCGTTATATTTCAAAAGATATCGCTACATGTCAGTCTTGCAAGTGGTGAGATCTTTGTATTTGGGGAACACACACATTCCTCCAAACACCCACGATCACCGCATTCTAGTGTCAAGCACGAACCTTCTCTCCACCCCCTGCTCTTTATCATCCTCTTCCCCTTCAAACCTCAACGTATACTCACCTCCCTTAAGGCCACGTACCACTTTTGCTCTATAAAAAGTATCGGTGTCAGGATAGCGCGCATACACTGTTGTACCCTTTTCAAAAACCACACCTTTCGTATCATCGTTTCCTTTGCTTGGTGGTGGTATAGGATATAGATCCTTAGCTGTCGCCTTGTGAACATTCTGCTTGCCCGAAGGATCGGGATCGGGATCCTGCACATCATAGATAACAGGATTTCTGTCTGCATGAATTTTCTTGATCATACAATGTATACCGACACCAACATCGTCAAGAGGCGTGCGGGAGTATTTGTAGAACACCTCCGTACCGACTGTAAGAGCGCCAGATTTCTCAGCCAGGAGGCCCTTGTGCAATTCCTGATCTACTTTTGATGTCGTCGGAGGGTCCTTCGAGGCTGGAGCCACAGATGTTTCCTTTGCCACTGGAGCACCTCCGCTTGGGCCGCGACCTGTACTGACTACGCTTGAAGAGCGCTGTGCGTGGTTCGACTGCTTCCGTTTCAAGACTTCTAGCCGATGATGGGACGAAGCAGTGGTTTCTGCCGGACTGACACCGGGACTGTCTGCTGATACATCAGACTCAATTATCGGACGGTGATGTTGTTGGTAAGACTTGCTCCTCGATTTTGGACCGTGACCTGCATTTCGTGGTGTTGGTTCATCAGTGCTCCGCATGGTTGCAAGAATAGCCAAATTATTCACTATGTCCTCCTCGTCGTGAATCTTCTTCTCCGCCTCAGCATTACGAAGCTTCTTCCGGTACAGATCATCCAGTCTGCGATGTTGTTCCGGGGTTGAGCCTGATCGAGATTTGTGCGACGACGAGGTTTTGATGTCCTCTTCAAGAGTAAGAATTTCTTGACCTAATCGTGCTTGCTCGTCATTGAGCTCCTTTGCTTTTCGTAATGACTCGAGAGCACGATTAAGGAGGTCCACCTCCAGGTCATTGTCCTTGCTTGAGTTGTCCCTGCCACCTCGCCGTCCACCAGCCTGGCGGCCGGACATGTCTGCTTCCTGTCCACTTGCAATGCAGTCAGACAAAGTGGCTTTGAGCACAAAGCTACAATGGTCAGGTCACCGAGTATGTTCGCTTCAGGCCCAGGCCACTCTGCTCACAAAACCCGTCGAGGGACGTGAGTGAGGCGGAAGCTGACCCAGGGTTAACTTATTGCCTTGGGATTCCTTCGGATTCTGTCGATTGCTGAGCCTCTTGGTTGGGACTTGTGTGTGACGGCAACTGCCAAAGATTTACCTCCAGTGAACGACTCAATGCCAGCAGTGGTAAGTATTCAACTTTGAACGATGGTTACGTGTTCTATAACTCCAAGTCGCGTAGAATCTCCTTTCTAAATGAGAGCGGTCGGGCACGGATGTCTAAGGTACGGCCTCGTGGTACTTTGTGTCCAATCTGAGGTCAGATGTGAGGTTGGTTTTCAGTGTTTCAAGGCCTGTGGCATGAGAGCGTGTCGAGTGTGGGGCAACTAGCGTTGAATTCAATTGGGTAAGCCCGGAACAATACAGGAGTCGACAGCGTGGAACAAAAAAGTATTCTAGCTTCGAAGTCGGACCGTTCACACCGCCAGACTACTTACTAAGACTTGCTGCCCTTCCTAATCTAACTACTAACAGTACACATCGACCACCTCAACCATATAGCAAGATCGATACGCGAAGTAGAGTCTCTGACCCCGCGTTAACAATATGCAGGTGCCACTGTTGAGACTGCAGTGCGGTATGTGAAGCACCATCAAACGGCGAATCATCACTGACAATGAATAGGCTGCAATAGCTACGACTGGGGTAGGGGTTCAGGACGGTCAATACAACGCTTGCTGACACTCTTTAGGAAAGAAAGGTAACACATCTGCGGCGGCAAAGTATGCAGCGGCAACTCCTCGAGATGACTTCTCTATCCAGGACGACAAGCCATACGCAGAAGTGAGACAATAACGTTGACAGCCCGGAGATGGAGCTGACGTGTCGTAGTTGTGGATGGGGACTCATCCGTCTCTGCCTTCGAAAGACCTAAGTACTGGTCGATCTCTTCTAGATCTGGTCAAGGACAACCAAGCATTGATGGGAGCCGATATCAACGAAAAATATTCTAACAAACTACCATTTCTTTTCAAAGTTCTCTCAATCGCGAAAGCGCTTTCAATCCAGGCTCATCCAAATAAGAAACTAGCCGAAAAGCTACATGCTAAGGACCCCAAGAATTACCCGGATGACAACCACAAGCCAGAAATGACTATTGCTGTCACCCCATTTGAAGGCTTGTGCGGCTTTCGACCTCTCAAAGAAATCTCATACTTCTTGGACACGATCGAGCCTCTACGAACTCTTGTGGGTAAAGAGCAAGCTGAGGAGTTGAAGGCCGTAGCAAATGGCTCAGGAAGCGATTCTTCAAAGGCTAAGGCTGCTCTTCGCAAGGCATTCACAGCCCTCATGAAACAACCAAAAGACGAAGTTGCGTCTATGTCTAAGAAATTGGTTGCCTTGGCTGAGGCGAACAAGATCCAGCCTGGTCCCTCGGTCAATACCGCTGAAGAACTGAATGAGCTTGTCCAACGATGCAACGGCCAATTCCCTGCCGATATTGGTCTTTTTGTGCTCTTCTTCCTCAATTACGTCAAGCTGGAGCCTGGTCAGGCAATGTACCTGAAGGCTGACGATATTCACGCCTACATTTCTGGCGACATCATAGAGTGTATGGCAAGCAGTGACAACGTCATTCGAGCTGGCTTCACGCCCAAATTCCAGGACGTCGACACATTGACAGATATTCTCACCTACGACCATGACCCACCTGAACAGCAACTGCTAAAGCCAGTTGACTACCCACACGTGACGCTTAACACCACAGCATACAGCAACGATAGTTCAAGCTTGCTGTACGATCCTCCGATCGAAGAGTTCTCAGTGGTTCGAACAGTGTTGAGAAAGAATGGCGCCAAAGCTACCTTCGAGGGTTTGGCTGGACCTAGTATCGTGATCGCTACTAGTGGAAGCGGCAAGATCAGTGTGGGCTCTAAGACTGAAGACCTGAAAGAAGGTTACGTTTACTTCGTTGGCGCTACTGCTGAGTTGGTGGTTGAAAGCGACAGTGATGAGCTTGTAACGTTCAGAGCATTCTGTGAGATTGATGACAAAGCCGATCACACCAACGGGGCACATTGACTCTCGAAGAGCAAGATGTGAGTCGCGTATGCGACGAGTCATATTGGGATACGTGTGTAAAAGTGTGCGCTCACAGAGGAAATAACCTGCATGATATGGTGACGCCTGATTAGATAGACAAACATTGAACCACTGCAATAAGCTACCGTGTACAGGTTGTAAGCCCTCGATCTATGCTTGTCACATCTTTTCACAGTCCTTGCTGTTCGAGGGTTGGATAGTAAGATATTTAAAGGGGTTTGACTTATGGTACGAGTGGGTCTTCAACGACATTTTTAATTGGCTTCTGACGCTAAATCGACTCACCACTGCCTTTTCACTCTTCCACTCTACTTCTCTGTTTCCTTCTTATTGCTGCTTGTGAGAAATAATTACCATTGAGACAACGACCGATCAAAGATTTCAGTTTCAAACTCACGAAATGGCCACCACACTGATCGATGTGGTTGAGGTGCAGTCGGAGGATGCTGATCTGGTCGCGCAACTAGCGAAATTGCAGCAAATGCACCAACAGGTTCGGCTCATGCTGACATCTACCACGCGCCAGAATATTCTAATATCTATAGGTAAACGACCTGCGGAGGTTGCTCCCAACTGCTCTGTTTGGGCCAGCACGAGAAGCAATTTCGCAACCTAGTAAGGTGCATCCAAGGGCTCTAGCTGTTGCAGGTGAGTGGCCACTGATTAGTGAAACATCAGATGATCCTTCGTCTTGGAAGATGGGGATCAATACTGACCGAACTCAGTCAGCAAGGCTGCACAAAAGGGCACCCAAGATGTTCAGGCGTTCAAGAAGGATTGGCATGATGAGAAAACCCGCCAGCTATTCAAAGAAGCTAATGCTGCAAACACTCCTCAGGGGATCGACGCCTGGCTTGTGGACTATCGAACACTCAATACGACGAGAAGTGAGAATGTGCCCACCAAAATACAGGCTGATGATATACCATTCGACACGCTGGAGGAAGCAATGGTGGCCATCGAAAACTTTCAGAAGTCTGACAAGCATGCAAAGGTCGCAGCGGCTTCCGATTCGTCTCCATTTCCTTTGACTGTGCACATCGCGCGTTTCGAACTAAAGGTATCTCGAGATGAATCTGCAGCAACTTACAAGATCGAACAAGACTCTACTGAGGTCAAACCAAAATTGTTACGGCAGATTATCAAGCAAATCGACCAAAGTGGACCATTCAAAAAGTTGGATGAATTGCTGGTAAGCACGAAGCGCAAAGTCGATGCAAAATGTTAACCTCGTGTAGGCTTTGGTCGATGCTTACCACAACGTGCGACTAGACAGATGCGAAAAATGTCAAAGTCTCGTGGACAGCAGTTTTGACTATCCACTCGTAAGGAAGCATATCGTCAACGTGTCAAAAAGCGATTCACCATCGGTATGGCTTGCTTATCATACCGGTTGTGCCGAGTGAGTCTATTAAACGCTTCCATGTCCAGGCCAATGTCAGGCGTGTGTCAATTCAATGGCAGTACAATTCGATATGAGGGTCAAGCTGAGGCTCACAGGTGGTAGCCAGTGACCATTTGCAGCAGGGCGTTCATGTCAAAAATTGCTTCATGTATTGTTTTCTTTGCCAAGACTGGTCATGCAGGCATCCTCCAAATTCGCAAACGACGTGGGGATACAACTCAAACTCATACGAAGTCGAAGTCGAAGTCGTTAACGATATCTCACGATTCACACATGTTTCAGGACGACGCCTCTTAGTATATGACGATTGAAGTATTGAACCATCTCTCCAAGCCCGAACCGACGCCAATTGACACGCTCTGCTCAGTAACCGGCAGTAATATCCCTTTTGAATCAGGCTAGATCTGGTGGAGCTATTAGTCACGGTCTTCTGTGAGCATGGCGCTCGCTTTGTCATTCGAAGAGTGAGTCGTTGTTGAAACATCTACCAAGTTCGAGCTAACGGTACAGTATTGTTGCCTCACCAACTTTCAAGTTCCTGGTAGGGAAGGAGCACAAGCCGATGTACTTGCATAATGCTCTTGTCGCTCGACAGTCCAAAACTCTGGACACAATGATGAATGGCTCCATGTCTGAAGCTCATGATGGATACGCGACGCTTGACGATGTCGAACCACAAACATTCGCTCGTTTTAGTCAATGGTTGTATACTGGCAGTTATGACTCCAATAGCACAAAGCTTGGTGAAGTTGACACACCCACTTTCAGGACCAGGGAGGCTATGCCCGTCGACGACAATGTGGTTGACGATCCTTTCGGAGCGTGGAGCCAGGATACTTGGACCTTTTCGCAGAAGAAGAGGGGCGGTAGAGGTCAACAATTCTATGCTGCAGATGCCAGCAAGCAACAAGGTCTCTGGGCTTCGTTTTCTGGTGGGTCGTCATCAGAAATGCCGCGAAAGATACCCTCCGCAGAAAGTGCTACTTATATCGAGTACAACAACTACTACTTGACGCATGCTCAGCTATATTGTTTCAGTGACAAGTACGATATTGTCGACCTTCGACAAATTGCGATCGACAAACTAAAGCAGCATCTGATTGATGATGTCCTGCTGTCATCGCAACGTATCGCAGCATTAGTAGAGCTCATCGGGTTTGTGAGTGAAAATACAACATCTTCTGGGCTTGAAAACTCCGACAAACTGAGAGATCTTGTGGTCCAGTATACAGCCATTACGTTCGAGATTTTGTTCCAAAATCGTGATTTCCAGGACATCTTAGCAGCAAACGGGGATTTTTCATTGGAAGTGATGAATCGATTGCTCAGACGATTGGATTAGCTAAAGCTCTATTATCGAGAGGCCACTGCAAGCACTCGAGCTAATGCTGTCGTCAAAGTCTCAGCCTCTGCAGATGCATTCCTCTAAGAGCTCCTTATTGCTGCGCTGTATCATACCACATCCAATGCCAGCCCACCCCATCTGAAGGCCCTCCTCGTTCCCACTTCCAACACCCGTGGGAGTACTGGACGGTATGACCGGTCGGGTCTAGCTGCGTACTGAGGTACATGTGTCTTTCCGCCTGCACATTGTTGGGATTACTTGAACCGGTGGGTATGGCTTGTGATTGTTGGTTTTGAAATGCCCAATCGAAAAGTGAATCACTAGCCATCCACTTTTGAGATTCTGAAATGAGAGTCGAAGGAAAGACGATCGATGATTGCGCTTCATACTCGGCTACCATTGGGATTCGTGGGCCGTTGTTTAGGCTCTTGAGAAACTGCCAAATGTCCTGGGATTGATCAGTTGGTTCCATACCTATAATATTGAGTGGTTGCTTCATCAGAAAAATTTGAGAGATAGATACTCTTGAGGTTGTGGTTTATGAGTGAGATGTGTTCAAAGGACATCAGGAGGGCAACTTATATCTATACTAAAGCAAGCTGTTTAGCAAAGTGATATACTCTCCGTTTGTGATTTTGGTTCAGCCGCGTCTGCTTGTTGTTGGTAGAACGCCAGCGAAGGAAACAGACATAAGACACAGTCAGTACTACGTGAGCCTGTGTTAGACAGTAATTGAAAGTGGCTCAGCAGGAGAAAGTAAGTCACTAGTTGCAGAAGTCTCGTCCGCAGTACGTTCCAGATCTCTTACGCCGCATGAAAACCTCCTCAAGACTTTGACCAACGATGAGTCTGTGGCAGTGAGTCTTGCTTAACTGCTATACTCTCCTAGACGAGTAGGCTTGTCAGTTTGTGCGCGCTAAACATCCCTCCAGTGCAACGGATGTCGCTCAATCACTGGAAAACCCTCTGGTGAATCGTTCGGGATAGATGCTGGCCCGGTGCTGAAAGTGATACTCTGCCTCTCCATCTAGTGAGAAAACATCCAATTTATTCCAGCACCGACTCCTCAGACCTATCAAGTGTACAAGCTTGAGGTGCTTTTTTGGTCGTTCCTACGATTCTAAACTTCCTACTATCACTATCACTATCTAATCCAAATCTAGCCTTGTCACTGTTTATTTACTATACCAAAGGTTACCGCTGGTCTATCCCACTCTGACGTCAACCACGGGGACGAAGCCGAGGCTGTGAGGCTCGTGCGACATCGGCTTATTCACTGTTGCATCGAAACTCTTAAAAGTGAAACCCTGAGATACCTTGTGCTTTTATTGCTGGTGAGTAGCGTGCGAGTGCTATTGCAGTCCCTCTGTGCATGTGAGCGTCGAACATCACAGCTCTGGCAGCTGTGTACCATACCAAAATGAACCGAATCCCACTGCGTATCGTGCAGCGATTGCGCCAGCCAGCTTTCAGATCATTCAGCAGCTCTAGGACCTATGCCGCCGACCACGTGAGAATAGTCGAGGTTGGAGCACGAGATGGACTGCAAAATGAGAAAAACGCCATATCTCTCGAGAACAAGCTCGAGCTAATCCGTCGGCTTTCAAAGACCGGTGTTACACATATCGAAGCCGGGTCTTTCGTGCCGGCAAAATGGGTGCCACAAATGGCGTCGACGGCAGAGATCCTCGCAGACCTAATACAAAAGCCTCCTGTCGAGTCACACCCTGTCGCATACAACTACCTCGTCCCGAATATCCGAGGCATAGAAAACCTAGTAAAAATCTTCGAACAGAACAATCACACAAACCCCCTACCATCACAAACAGAATACCCAACACCCCCTCCCTCCCCACAAGCAACACCAGAACAAGATCAAGGACAAGGTCCAATAACATCAACCTTAAACCCCAACGGAATGTCCTCAACCTCAAACCCATCATCATCTCCAAATACACGCACAACCACCTCCCAACCACCACCCCAAAACACAACAGAAATCTCCCTCTTCGCCGCCGCAACAGAATCCTTCTCCCACCGCAACACAAACTGCAGCATCGCCGAATCCCTCTCCCGCTCCCACCCCATAATCAGTCTCGCCCGGCAACACTCAATCCGCGTCCGAGGCTACATCTCCGTCGCCCTCGGCTGTCCCTACGAAGGCCTCGACGTATCTCCGCATAAAGTCGCGGACCTAACAGCCTCCCTCCTAGAAATGGGCTGCGACGAAGTCAGCATCGCCGACACAACGGGCATGGGCACCGTGCCCCGCACCCGCAAATTACTCCAAACACTGAAAGACGCGGGCATATTAATGGAAGATATCGCGCTTCATTTCCACGATACGTACGGCCAAGCACTAGTTAACATGATCGTTGGCCTGGAGGCCGGGGTAAGGGTCTTTGATAGCAGTGTTGGTGGTCTGGGCGGGTGTCCGTATAGTAAGGGGGCGACGGGCAATGTCAGTACGGAGGACACGGTGCATATGTTGCATAGTCTTGGATGTGAGACGGGGATTGATCTTGTGAGGATGGCGGAGGTCGGGGAGTGGATTACTGGGGTGGTAGGGAAGGGGAATGAGGGCAGGGCTGGGAAGGCGCTTTTGGCGAAGATGAGAGGTTAAACTAACCCGTTATGTAGGCAGGCCGAACGACCTCGATGAGTATAGTATGCAAATTATATACGGGAAGAAGAACCTTGTGGATTGGAGTGGTGAAGCTTACAGTAAAGCAGCAATTCACTTGATGGGATTGACTTATATGAAAAAGAATAATGCTACCTACGAAACCCAGTTGCGAGTAGCTATGTATTTCCTACATTTTAATCGATCGTAGCTAGTGACTACATATAGTGCTAGTTCATGACTTCAACAAATATAAGGAGTTGAGGACTAGGCACTTCATTCGTAGCTCGAATATGGTTGACTTGGAAGAAAAAGAGTACAAAGTCAAAAGGGGAAAAGATGCTGTCAAGGTTTGCCTACCAATGTGAAATCTATTAGGCCGGCTTTCTGAACTGATGATCAATTTCCATACTGCATAATTAACTACCTAAATACTTACATCTGCGTTCTGTACTTACTACCAAGTAATTCAACCACCAAAACCAAACAACTTCTTCGTCCCTCCCAACGCACTACTAGCAGCACTGGACACAACACCTGCACCCGAGACCGCGGCTTCCTGGCCCTTGGACGCCACCTGCCCAGCAGCAGAAGTCCCCTTCTCCGCAGCTTCCTGACCCTTCGATGCGACCTGGCCAACACCAGCAGTAGTAGTATCTGCTCCCTTCTCCGCAGCCTGTTGTCCTTGACTCGTAACGTTGCTGAGACCCTCCCCACCCTTTTGCACGACTTGTGTAGGAGCTTCGGTCGCTTGTTTTGCGCCTGGAACACTCCCGGTTCCCTTCTCGACAGCCTGCTGTCCTTGACTCGCGACGTTGGCGAGACTTTCTCCGCCCGACACCGCAGCATCCTGGCCCTTTGACGCCATCTGGCCAACAACAGCAGTAGTAGTACTACTTCCCTTCTCCGCAACTTGCTGCCCTTGACTCGCAACATCGCCGAGACTTTCTCCACCCTTCTGGACGATTTGTGCGGGAGCATCGGTTGCTTGTTTTCCGCCGGGGACATTCTCAGTTCCCTTCTCGACAACCTGCTGTCCTTGACTTGCGACTTTACCCAGTCTTTCTTGGCCTTTCTGGAGGACTTGCGTGGGAGCAGCAGTTGCTTCTTTGCCGACATCTGAACCAGGTACGTTCTCAGCCAGATTTGGTAGTTGTCCTACCGCTGCCGTGGAGGGACTTCTCATGCCAGAAGAGACTCTTTGTAGTGGTGACTTCACGGCTGGTGTGCTAGTCTTCCTTGGTCCGAGTTTGGGTGGTGGTGGTTTTGTCTTGGCTTCTCCGACTTGCGAACTGCCCTTACGTGTAAGTTTTGGTGGAGGTGGTCGAGAAGAGGATTGTTTGACCTGTGAGCTTCCCTTTCGCTCGAGTTTTGGGGCTGATGGCTTTCTTTCGGGCTGACTAGGTCGCTCTTCCTTTTTAGAGGTTGAACGCCAGGAAGGAATCGACGGAAGGTAAGAAGCGGCGTAGCTGGCGTATGATTGCTGTGGTTGTTCGGCTTTTTGTTCATTTTCGGGCTTCGATTGGTCGTTCAAGCTTGGTATAACACCTTTACCTGCTTCACTTGCCTTCTTTGCTCCAGCATCAACAGTGTCGACTGCCTTGCCACCACCCTCGCCTGCTTTATCGGTAGAACTATCAACAGCGGTAGTTGCCATGTCCGTTGCATTCCCAGCTGTCGTGCTAACTACACTAGTGATCTTACCGAGCGTCTGAGTAACTCCCGGATCTTTTTCAATTGCTTGATCGATGACTGGTGCTTGTTTGACTTGCTCCACGGCAGGGTTGTTCTGAATGTCGGTAGTATTCTTCACAGTCGTCGAGAGACTGTCTGTTGCGGCGGTCGCAGCCTTTTGTGCAGTTTCGCCAGCGTCTTTCGTCATTTTAGCTGGCTGAGAGGACGTATCTGGCTTCTTGGAGTATCCCGGAATACTTGGCATGTTCGGCATGCTGGGCATGCTGGGCATCGACGGCATACTCTTTGGCAGATATTCCGCCGCACGTGCAGTGTAGCTTTGTGCTTGCTTCGTCGCGTCTTCAGCAATCTTTTTTGGATCAGCTTTTGCAATGCCTCCTGTTCTATCACTGCTACCCATGTAGGGGATATTCGGCAGAGCTTGATACACACGTTGAGCCATGCTCACCGTCGAGTCTTGAGCGTCCTTTAGAGTATCACCAGCCACTTTGCCTACCTCCGAGGGGTTCTGAACAGCTCTTTGCAGATTGCTAACCACCTTTTCCGCATCCTTTGTGTTAGGAGCGCGTGGCGTGTACCACCATTCGATCACTTTGGTAACGAGCGACTTTTCTGTTTTCTCCTTGACTTGCTTTTCAAGTTCAGATGCCTCGTCATTAGCCTCTGCATCCTCATCCACCTTGCCGTCTTTCTTGTAGGACTCTCTTCTCAACAGTCTGTTCTTCTGAGCCTCGAGTGAGTTCTTCTTTTCTTCTTCCATCATGATCTTGAGAGCTTCTTGTTCTTCCTGGACGGCCTGCATGTCAATGTCATCAAATCCGATTTTCTTGAGTATACCACCGATGAGGAACCGGTAACGTGTGTGACCATCAACGTCCTCACTAGCGTCAACATTCTCAACTCCTGACAGTCCTTCAACAGCTTGCAACCCAGCTACACCATATTGTATAGCCGAAGTTCGGTACATGAAACCCAAAATATAATCATTTGTTGAGTAGACATTGACGAGCCGTCCAGAAACTGCACTTCGTAGAACGCGCCAGTCACTTGTGTCGGACGGAGTAGGTGCACCAATGAGAACGGCGTTCTCGACCAAGTTGAACGCTTTCCTCCTTGCTAAGCTTTGAAGGCAAACATAAATCGCTCTGGCACCTAGGGAATATCCGATCAGGGTGACAGGCCTTTCACCTTGAGCCCGATTAACGAGAACATCGGCGAGTACCTCTCCAACCTTTTCTGCTCTTGCTTTCGCGACGCTGAAAGGGTTGTCGATAACTCGGGCGACCTGAAGAAGTCCGAGTGGCCACATGGCTGCCATCAGATCCGCAAAGACTGTTGTTTGAATTAGCTCACGCTGAGCATATGCCCATGCCGCGCTTTGCACCATACCGTCCATTGCGTGGCCCAAATTGAGCAAAGCTTCGAGCTCGTACTTTAGTGCGAAAACTTCCGCACCAGATCCAATCACCCTCCATGGCTTAATCACTTCCTCCTTTTCTGTTAGCCATCCAGAGAGACAAATTGTGACTCGGAGCTTGTGGTCATGTTCACTGGCCTCTTTCGCGCCTTCCTCTGGATCCTCACTCGTACGTTGGTTCGTGTGCACTGGCAGGAACTCAAAGTCTTCCACCTCACGAGCATACTTGTCCATCATTTGACCGGTCATGCGGCCTCCGTAAGCTCCAAACAGACTTCCGACAAGCAACGTGGAGGATGCCAACGACCCGAGGTAACCAGCAGCAGCCGTGGTACCTAGACCAAGACCAGAAGCCACACTACCTATACCGGCTGCCAGGAGTGGGGCTGCGAAGCTTCCAGCGACCCCAACAATGGCGGCACCAGCAATGGTGGCATACCTGACTCGTTGTTTCCGTACATCTTCGTTCTCATCTGCTCTTTTCTTGGTTTCCTCGGAAGCCGTTAACTCTTTTGCGTTTTCTAGGAGACCCTTTCCCGTCACATACTCGTCTTGCTCAAAGGTTCTCAGGGGCAGCTTCAAACTCGAAGTGAGGTTGAGTAAAAGTATACGTGACATCGCATTGTAGTGTTCGAGAGACAGGAGAAGCAACAAGATAGAGTGTAAGACAAGTGTTCGGCGATCCATAGACAGCTTAGTGAGAGGTGTCTTGGTTGGCGGGAAGAGATCTTTAAACTTGAGGTTCGAGTTCTTTCCTGGTGTTTGGGCAACTCTCCCAGTCGTGTTCGGAGCATTAGGTCGTGCTTCGGAAGCTTTGGCATTCCCATTCTGCTCTTGAGATGGGGGTTCACTGTTGAGCGCTTTACCCACTCGTTGCAACACCTGCTCACGCCATTCATCGTAGGCTTTGAGCGTGTTTTTCTTGAGATTCTTCATTTTGAGCGTCGCCAAATCCTTCTCGTATTCAGCTTGCATCTTCTTCTGTTTCTCGTACTTGTCAGCATCGACTGTCACATCGGCAGCCATGATTTTCTCGTCGTCAGTCATGTCTTGCTTTGGTCGCAGATTCTGGTCCAATCCTGCTGTAGCATTGAAATTGTCCAGTATAAGATTTCTCATTGATTCTGTGATGTTAGCGACCAACAGTGTGAGGTCTGCTCTCTGTGATTTTTCGAGCACAGAATTGAGGTCCTCCCCATCCTTCTTGTCAGCCTTTGAGGCCGAGCTGTTTTGTGCCATCTTAGGTTTGCCAACACTGGCCCGCAATGCTGCGTGTTCAACCTTCTGTCAAGACGGAGTGACAGGTACAGTCTGGCCAGCAACAGCAAAAGGCTTATTCAGAAAGCAGATGTGGCGGTGCGAGACACCGAGAGTGTAGGTACGCCCCATATTAGGTGGGCACGAGGCGTGACGTCAAAATTCTGCGGGTGGTACGAACAACTGCTAGGATCAAGGGGGTAATTCAAGAAGAAGAAAAGCATCCCTGTACTTGCACTGATCGTAAGGCCAGTGGTGAGAGGTCTCAAGGCAGTGGAATACCTGTTTTTTCCAACAACCAAGTGTACCTAGAGGATTCGAAAAGTTCAAACTTACATCATTTAGACCACCTGTTTGGAGTCTGCAAGGACAGATTGATTTAGGCAGGAGTTCGTGCCATTGCGTGCCTGCTATTGAAGTCAATTTCAACCACAAAACACGGGCTCGTACAGCGGCCTAGATCACGAATTCTGCCTTCGTTATCGTCACAGACGAAAACAAGAATAGACATCGAACTCCATGTGTGGGTAGCAATCACTTCGCAGCCTTAATTTCATGTTCAACGTGTTGGGATGTTTTGCTGTAGAGAACTCATAAGTGCAAGTTCAAGGCGAAATTCTTGAATTGATCCTTAGTTTCAATTAAAGTCGTTACGTCATCCGACGCGAGTTCGTGTTGGTTCTACTCGGGCTGTATGGATTTTACTAAGCGCCCACCGACTTCGATCCACCAGTAGACTCAGGGAGTGATTTTGTGCTGTATCTATACTTCATGTTCTAGACTTATGTAGCTATCTACCACATATTCCAGATCTTTGAGCTGGAACAACAGAAGACACATCTCACAGCTCGGCGTTGTATATATTCATTTCTGACGTGAAGCTTTAGCCAGTACAGTAATATACTAAATATATATTTGCCTCATCTCAAAAAGTCCTACTTGTTCCTTGCTTCAGGGCCATTTTACGGTAGCTGCTGGCAGTCCTGATGCGTGCTGCTTTACCCCACTTGAGTAGCAACAAAGGCGCTAACAATACCACGACCATCACGCACGCCGTCAAAATATGTAGATTCTGAATGCCCATTGCATTTAGCCACGGTGTGAGTAAAAAGAGAACAACCACAGAGACCACGTTGCGACAGAATCTGTGTAGAGAATGTCAGCTTCAGCTTCATCTTTAAACGTGGTCATCGATGAAACCGATGAGGATGTATAAAGCAGGGTGGGAGTAACTTACATCACACCAACGAGAGCATCTCCAATGATATCCTGGTAACAATCAGTCACATATGCAAGTGAAATGGTTCCAGCAAGTATAAAGCCGACGCCCCAGATACCATACCCAACGGCAAGGACTATCCAGTGTGTTCCGTGAGCTAGACCTATACCAAACACGAGGATCCCAATAGGGATGAAGGCGGCAGCGGGTAGCGCGAGCCACAGACGCATTTCAGGCTCGAAAATGCCGTTGTTGCGTTTCGCAAAGTACAGCGCAGATCGATCGTTGAACCAGCCACCAACCACGAAGCCTAGAATCAAACCTATGAAAGGGGGAACATTCATAAGACCAATTCCATCGGCAGAAAAATTGTAAGGTGGCAAGACCTATTTGTGTCAGCCCAAAAAGAAGTGGAAGGAAGTGTTCACCATGGTGAGGAGGCAAAATACCATATAAGTTGCCTGGATGGAGGTCATGATTGCGAAGGTCGTCAGGGTCAGTCCATAGGTGAAGGCGGTGTATGCGACAGCCGGATAAGTGAAGAGAACAATAAGTGGTTGATAGAAATGCTGTATAACAGGCCCGGGGGAAGGGGTGATGAGCGCCATACGTTGCCGATATGTTTTGAGAGGTATACTGGATTGGATGTGAGACTCCGACCTGTGCACCGTACCATGTTCAGCCACGCCAGTGGAGTCGTGTTTAGGTAAGGCTTGCTCTGTCGAAACTAGCTCGGAGGTCTGAGTCGGTGGGCGCATGGTAGATAAAGGTTGGCCAACCGTGGCTGGTATGTACTTTGTCTCTTCGAAGAGGAAAATAACAGCTACCAAGGTGATGCTCAAGAAGATTACGCACCACCACCATGTCCAACGCCAACCTTGGGAATCTACTACGTAGCCAGATGCCACTGGCCCGAGAAAGGCACCAGTACCTGTAAAGACAAGATACCAACTGTTCATGGTGGCATGCTGGTGGACAAAGAAAATGTCAGCAATGGTCATTTGGACAAGCACTTCCGAGATGGCACCTCCGAGGCCGCCGATCAAGTTGGCAGCAATGAGAGTCCCACCGCCTGTGATCTCCGCTTGCCAAATACAAGATACGAGCTGAATGACAACGCTGCACAGGTAAATAGGGCGACGCCCGTATTTGTGAACAAGCGGCACAAAGAAAATGCAACCAACTGCCAGTCCACCATAGCTGAGAGCGGCGCTTGCGTTGAGAGTGTCGTCCGAAATTCCGAACTCGTCAATCAACGGAGCCCATGATGTAAAGCCAATATCGACGTTGACAAAGGTCCAGAGAACGTAAAAACAAATTAGGCCATAGTTGAGAAGCTTGCGAGACTTTGACCAATTCTACGCCCACTGTTATCAGATGGTACAATCTTGGAATTGTTGTTTGCATACCAGAGGATCGTTTGGATCCGAAGTCGGGGTTGGCTGCAGAACCAGTTGACCTCCCGGACTTTGAACTGATCAAGTCAGTTGCATGTCAAGTGGCGCATTCATAACCACGTACGATCCTGTATCCTCACCGTGCCGGGCACATGACCGCTTGCATCGGTGACCGTTGCCATCTCTTGTAGCGTGTTTATTTCCAGGAGGAGGATTGTAACCTCAAGCAGGTATTGTATGGTTTTGCAGATATCTTGTAGTGCCCCTTAATTTGAGGTAAAACATGAACGACAGATGTCTGCTCAAACCCAAGCACTGGTATCTTTAACAGGTGCGAAGGACGGTACCCCCAGGTTCGCATGTGCTTGAGACTCAATCAATACTGTATGCGCTTACGGTCCGAGCGTGAGTCTATTGATGTGTCATCGAAGCCTGCGATGCATCGAAAGATTTCGCGCAGGCTGGTATGAGAGCAGAATGCGGCGCGGGGATATAAGGACGGGACGTCTGGCGATGAAGTGTAAGGGTCAAGCGTGTGAACTTTGCAACCAAGTTGGTCGAGTGACATGGCTACTAACTTTACAACAATGATTGAAGCTGCGCCAGTTCGGGTGGGCTGCATTGCGGCATAGATACTGTAGTGACCACACTTAGAATAGCCCGGACAATGTCTCCACTATTATGCCGCTCCGAAGTCCTTGGTGAAGTTTCTTCTTCCATTCATGACAGTCTTTTCCTCGTTATAAACGACTTACCCTCAAGTCGCAAGCCTCTCCGCTAACTGTTTACCATAGCTAGCGAGAAGAGACGTTGACCAAGGACGTTCTGTTGCTTCAAGGCTAGCTTGACAGTACTGTGAATATCTAGGACAGTCGACCAGTTAAGAAGATCGGCAACTGCCGGCGGCTGGCTTTGTACTACAGTACTTCGTACTTGGAACAGTAGAGCCATCGGAGAATATGAATTGCTCCACTGGGCCAACAGGTCTAGATTACTACAAACATTCTACTGTAGGATATTGTATGCGTGTCACCGCCAATCTCTGCGCTGGTCCCTAGCGACATCACATTTTTGTCTGCGATTTGCGAAGAATTGAGGGCGCATAGTATCCTAGCTTGGATTAGCCGTGGCATCTATCACAGGTGGTGCAACGGTACTGTGAAAGAACCATACAGTACTACTCTGTCCCAGGCTGCTGCGGAGGCAGTGAAAGAGTTAATCTTCAACGCCATGTTTGTATGGCAGAAGATATGGAAGGTTCCAGTGGCCGAACAACAAAATGCATCGATCTGAACAGACTTCGCGGAAAGGTTGCCCCCTTCTTTAAGGGCGAATAACTGTATCTAAATGTGTATCTTCGTAGAATGGTTCAGCCATTGTATGCTCACCTTAGAAAAGTGTTGAACACCGAAAACCACAACTTGACTCCGTTGTAAGAGTGAAACAGCTGTATACTATGAGAAGCCGCGAATGTGACCACTATAATAGATCTAGCACGGTCATAACACAAATTAAACCTTCGAGCATGCACAATGACTTACATACAGTTTGGGAAATGAGTGAGAGAATAATGCAGTAACGCATTTTGTTTGCTTCGAAAAGTGTTTGAAAGCAGAAAGAATAGACATTCTTGGTGTGTATAAATCGGATTTTGTGAAGCACGTGCCGGTAGTATGCCGGCATAACGAAGTATGGTACCTATGTAGGTACGGCACGAGAACCAACTTACTAGGGAAAAGACCCGTGGCAGTGTGTTGTGGTATCGTAGCTCATTTATCACGTGCGAACATCAGTCATTCCCAATACCGAAATTGGTATCCAGTCTTTTTGTTTTGAGGACAGGCTTGAGGCGATCACAGTATCGTGCCGAAGCTGTTTTAGTTAGCCGGAAATGAACCAGCAGTGTGACCCGAAAGACTTACCCAAAAGTCTGCTTGATACTGCGAACATAGTAACCCTCCCAGTTTCGCTGCACCACTTCTTCCTGTCCTACAGGCACACCGGTCCAAGACACACGCATGTTGGTCACTTGATCAACATTGTTCTGGTCGAAATTGATCTCTTGTAAACTGTAATGTCCTTCAGGCCATTGCGCAAGCCGCCATTTCTGAACGACTTGCTTGGGCTTATCGAGCTTTACGAACTCGCCAGTGACATTGCCATCAAAAATCGCGAATTTACCACCAACTTCAGCAGCATCGAATTGTTTGGGGGCCGCTCGGGTAAATGCCGCAATCCGCTGAGGGTCGGTGAATGTCTTGAATAGCTCCTCCGCTGTAGTACGAAACTCGTCCGTTGCTGTGACGGTGGTCGTGTTCACAGAAGATTTGCCGGATGTCGAGGTCTTGGTCTCCGATGTGGATGTGATCGGCGGTCGCTCCTTCTGAGGATGCCATGTTGGTGTTGCCGAGCCGCTCGTGGGATTCGAGTTGCTTGCATGCTGAATGTCCTTTCCGTGCTCTGCAATCAGCGCAGGTGCAAGTTTCTGAAATACTTCCCGAAGCTGGGGTACGATCTTCGATCGGACAAGGTCTTTCACTGGCTGTTTCTCTTTTGTCTCAGAAAAGATGTCTATCTCGAACTACCACCAGTCAGATCGTCAGAGCACTATCTATGGTGCAACGAGGAAACGTACAACATACTCTTCAGGCTCGGTGTCATAGGCGCATTCTGGCACTTTGATACTTCCAGAAACGTCTGTTCCTTCCTTGTTTTTGCCTGCCTTCGTCAGCTTCATCTCTGTTGTTGTCCGAGCTTGCTCACCTTCGTACTCTAGCCGTAATGAAACATCAAAGATTGTGATAACCTTGCCCTTCCGCTGACTCACATCTACATCTCCATCCATGGAGGTAAGCTTGGTGATCTTCGCCGACACACCGTCATCTTCTGCTGAGATCTCCTTCACTTCTCCATCGAGGTAGTCTTTCGCCCATGGCCCTACATCCTTGTTGACCCAGTGCCAATTGTTTGGATTGTGTAGGACCATGGTCGGTCGATCAGGGTACTCAAGAGTAAGGTTTGAACAATTGTCTGTTCCAAGTGTTAGAGAAGTCTTGGGCAACATTCGTTAAAGTATGGAGTTAAATGTTCATATCAGATCTTTGGCCTTTTCGGCTGCAGAAGCTGATCATCAAGGACGTTGAGTACAAGTCGTGTCCATATGACTGGTGCCTAGCATAATATATCTTCATGTAAGGTGGAGGGCATCTTTTTGTACTTACCTACAAGGTCAATACATCGGTGTGGATGTAAAGTGGCAGCAGCGCATGCCTGCGCAGAGAGAATGGAAATCTACGAGCCTGAAAAGCGGACATAGAATACTTCAGAAATTCTGAGAAGCCGCAGTTGACCCTTGCCAAGCCTGAGCAACGGGAATTCTGCATCGACTTGAAGCTCAGGGATGAGGCTCAGCGTGGGGTCTTCCACCACCGTGCACTTATCTTAACATTTGATCGGCACTCTTGACTTGTGCTCTGACTTGTCTATGGGAGATAAAGACAGAAGTCAAGAGTGCCGGACTTAATACCGAGTTTGCTGACACTTACGGCAGTACAACACTACGTACTCGAGACTTGATCAACACGCGCTTGATAGTAGTATATCATATGCAAATCAATATGCTCTATTTAGCTAAGGGTTGGTCATGTCGTGATGCTGTTCTTAATGTCTGAAACATGTAAACCGTGCCAAGCGTAATTTCTTCATCTACAAGGGATATAGACGCTGCGCGACTTTACTTCAGCTTCTGGCGCATGAGAGTACAGAACTTCGCCAGGCCACATCAAGATGTTGATAAAAAAGTCGTCAACAATAAGACCGTATCCTTCGCTGTCAACTTTGGTTGCTCCAGCTCAGTACATGAACAACATTGGTGCTCAGCACTCTGTATTCTCCATCTTTTTTCAACCTCTCTGCTTGACAAGGATGGAGACGTGACACGTACGTGCATGCCGGCAGAGTTGCTAGATCTGCATTGGTTGCAGCGAGAAAGTCGTCTGAACTTTGTTTCTGGGCCTCTGCCTGAACCACTGCTTCGTGTAGAGGACCAGCAAGGAGGGGGAGAAGACAGTATTGCATTTTTCGACTTCGTTGTTAGGAGGCCGTGCTGTGGACCGTCCTCCCGTCCCTGGCGCCCTCCTAAGTTTGAGTAGACGGTCTGCCTCACCGCTAGCGACAATTTAGCACCTTCTGTGAGCCTCGAGACTTCTGCTTACGATGATATCCTTCAGCTTCACGGTCTGATAGCAGAGACTCGGATGGCGTTGTTCCTCAGCAGCGAGTTATAGCACCTTTTCTTCCTTCTTGATCATATATCAGGCGTCTCCCCCCAATGCTAGGTTAGCGGGGGAGCTTAAGACGGTGTGAACCTCCATAGACCAGCCCTTCGAAGCTAACATCATCCTCCGTATGGACGATGCCACAGAAGTTCTATCAGGTTTCGTGATCAATTCTTCAACTCCTGCAATGCCCCTCTCTCAGGTTGCACCCATCCCATCTCTTCTTTCAACCATCCTTTGAATGCAAGCTTGATCTTCGATGTGCACTTATTCCAATCATCCCTTGTCGCCACACCGTCCACAATCTTCGGACCCAAGATCTCGCTTGAGTTCTTATCCCTATACTCCCCCAACATCACGATTCTTCCCTTCTCCTTCGGCACGAGCCTCTCTCCAAGCTCCGGATCCTTCTTAACCAGCTGCCTCAATTTCTGTAGTTCAACGCTGTTCTCGAACGTAAATACGAAGATATAGTCGAATCTACGAAACATGTTATTCCTTGGGCTGCAAGAGGGATGAGACGCCATTTCCTCGCGAATATTAGCTTTGTAGTCATAGTTGAAGAGCTTATTGTCGAAGAGCGAATCTTGAGCTGTTTTGGCAGGCGTAAGGCCGGCTTGCAAGGCTGGAAATTTGAGAGCATCCTGATGTTCCTTTAGGCGGTTGTTCCGACGAATGTACAGACCTGCGGAGTGAATATTGGTGATGAACCAGGGCTTGTTTGTGCGACGTGTCCATTCACCTACTAGTTGGGCGTAGGCGTGAGCGACAACGGAGCGGCCTGTTTATGATTTGAGCATCGGAGATCCATGGAGTTTGATATGGCTTACCTATGTTTCCAGGATCAACGAACATGATCTGAACTTTCCGCTGCTTTGCTGCACCATGAAAGGGTTGCTGGGTGACCGTCTGGCTTTGAGCTTGTTTTTTGTTAATAATATCGTTGAGCTGGACTTGGCGATTCAAATCTGTAGCGAGTCGGTCGACAGAAGTGATGAGCTTTTCTAGATCCTTGCCGCTACTACCTAGAGCAAAATGCAGCATTTGAAACGGACCCCAGAAGTTCGATTTTCGTTGTGCTTCGTAGTATCGCTCAAAGATGATCTTGATCTTCTGGGCGTTGAGTTTCATGTTGTCGACTATGATCTTGACCTCGCCAGCTTGAGGATACCTGAAATTATTCAACAATGGACCTTGACAGCGTCAAGATACTGCGAGCATACCGGCCAGTGGGATAGGTTTCTTTGAGGTGCTTCTCAACAGGACGAACCCAACCAAGTACTCGATTGAGCCGAAAATTGACATCTTCGATCTGGTCACCGGCTTCCTCGAGTTTCTGGTAGACCTCTATGCATCCATTGATGATAGTGACAACGTCACCGAGACCAATTCCAGCCATGATGAGCTCAAGATACAAGAGACCAAGAGATTGAATGAACAGTGTATAATATCTCAAACAACAGGACTACTGTTTCTCTCGCTGCTTGGTAAACTCCACGATCTTACGAACCGGGTGATACTGTATGCTTCTTTTCGATCAGCCCCTCCCGAGTGCTCCACTGCTTCAAGACGCTGTTCAGGACTTATTTGCTTGACGCTTTTTATTGAGACTTCTGCAGTCAGCGCTGTGTTAGGCCTCCTGTTCGGTCGGGTGCACCCGTCGGGCTAAGCCGGTCGAACAACGCTAGGCCTGTTTCCGGCCGCCCTAGCGGAGGTCAAACCTCGACTCGATGCAGGTCGGGTTTGAGACTCATGCTTGCGAAGCATCATGCCTACTGCAGAGAAACGCATCAGCATCACGGTGCATCCAAGTCTTCGGACAAGCGTTCTCTCCTAGTCTTGATGAATTTGTTTCAAACGGCCAAGATCTACCATGCTTGCCAAACCGAGCTGCGATCACACCGCAGGGAGCAGTGGTTATTAGCACAAGAGCAGATTCATAACAGATGTGTCTAAAGATTGTAAATTGTATACAAAACTGACGCCTTTTTGGAATGGTATAGGAGCTTACTTAATTATGATGGAGAAAGTTTACTAGGATAGGGTTGGCATGTTGAACTTGGTTCATACAGGTATCAAAAGGCTCCTGAGGTATTTAGTTGGGCGTTAGAAGCTCGGATCTTTCTGCTGGCCAAAATATTGCCACTCTGCTCTGTTCTCGATACATATTTCATTGTCCATGACAGGCGAACATAGCTCCTGTGGATGATTTGCTCTCTTGCTATACTGGTCCACATTAAACGTGAAAGAGTCCAACAGTGTGGCCAAGCGCCGTATCACAAAATCCGATTTAAAGAGGTACCAGGCCGTTTGGGATACCATTACTCCTTCGCCTTCTCCAGACATTGGCCAATACCTGGAATTTCTGGGTAGTCATTCTGCTTCCACCTTATCAACTATCAATCGTTAGATGGTTCTAACATCCAAAGTAAAAACCCAGAAGAGAGTTTTAGCTTGTAGCATTTCGTGAAGGTTGTGGTAATTCAAGCTGCGGTATTCATTGACATAGCTCGCCCTCCCTTCCACATTCAGCGTTGTCTCTCTCTTCCTCTTCCTGATTACCTGGCAGCTTAAGAGATTGCTTATGAACCATACGCTGTCGTGGAATAACTGATGCGACGGGCTGGCTGCCCCACTCTCTGCTCTCTGTTTGGCAGGATCTCAACGATGCAATCCCGTTCGAAATCCGCGGAAAGCTATATTGATAGGTGGAAGCTCGCTCCAAGTGCGTGCATTTGCAGTCTCACTGTTCGCGAAACATTCACATGGTAGCAGATCATCTTTTCGGCAACCACAGATGCAAAGTCTGACATACGCCGAAAGAACTAAGTGCTGTTCGTGATATTTAGTCGACGTCGAGCGGACATTAGCATACTGCCGATCTGTGATTCGTATTCCCGTAGCATAGCGCAATAGTGTGGTGAACAAGTGGTGTCCTATCCGCAGCACAGTGAGTATCCCTGAGATTCAATCTAGCCATTCACTACCGCGGCCCGTCCGGTGCATAGCAGGCTCTTCATTCATCATGCTTTCAGCATCACCCACCTGTTTTCTTTCCGAGACTTCACGCCGACTCTTAAGCCTTGATCGCATGGAAGCAATACTTGCATTACTTAGGCTGCGTGGCGTCAATCCTCGAGACGAAGCTGTTAACCCTGCGCTCCTATCCCTCATGACGACTGGTTGTCATTGCAAAGGTTCCGAAGAGCTAGATAACCTGTTTAGGTGGAGGTAGACATCTGTTCCGTAGCTGCGAAACTTGTTAGTGAATATCTTTCATGTACATAGATTGACGTACCCTTCCATGGAGATGAGTTTGAGATCACCCCCAAAATATCTTGCGTACAGCCTCGAGATGGGCAAACCATATCCGAAACCTGCCATGGGCGCTTTGAAATCACTGGCATTGAAGCCCGGGTCCAGCTCGGGAGTCGCATCCACTGTGGTGTACATGTATGTCCAAACTAAGGGAATTGCACTTCTCGGAATGCCACCTCCCTCATCGGTAATTTTAATGGTAATGTCTTCTTTGCCTTCAGCCACAATGATTTTGGTGACTGGAAAGTCCTCCTTCTCGGCACCATGTCTTTCGACAACTGCACGTAGAGAATTTTTGAGAGTCTCGAAAAGCATGTGTGATAAGTGGCCTGGCACATACATAAAGTTGACGTCTTTCGGGCAGAAAAGCTGTACTTTGGGCGCTTCGAAGAGGCCATAGTGATCCTCACACACGAATCGTGCGTTTTCTATTGCTTCTTCTGCAAGTTCTCTTACGTTCGTCTTTGTGCAGATAATACCAACGTAGTTTTGATGTCTATGGTGTGACTGTCCAGTTAGAGCAATGTGCTGGCCTATGAGCATTCGAATGCCTATGCGAGACATATAGAACCTGTCCAGGAAGTTCTGGATCGAGGTGTCTATTTGCATACGCTGTCTCTTCCGTTTGTACTCATTTATACCCTGTGCAACAGTCGTCACAACGGGATCGTGTCTTCGTTTGATGTTCTCCAGCATGCGCGAGAATTTCTTGTTGTAATCTGCGAGCTCAGGCGGCCATTCCTCCGTGTCTTCAATTGCTGCAAAATATCTCTTGCTGTTCAAGCTTGCTCCGTTCTCTGCCTGCTTGGGTATACTGGGATTCCTGACATTTGACGGAAGTTTGGTATGTTTCTTTGGCGGATTGAGCAGCTTGTCTCTTGTGGGCTTGTCTAAGTTTGGTTTCGGCATCTCCGTGATCTCTTCAAAAGACTGAGCATACCAATCGCTGACTTTCTTTATTGACGACATTTCGCCAAGCCCATCGGGGAGGTCGTCGAGCTCTTGCACTCGATGCGCTAGACGAACGGCGAGCTCTTCAGACAAGAACTGCGAGGCACGGAATAGTGTTCCTAGGAAATCAGCAAAATTCCGCGCATAGGGTCTTGCTCTTGCTCACCAACCGAGGGCTTCTCCCCAAACTGGACCATCTGCCGCAGACTGACACCAGTTGGTGGAAACGAGGCATAATGACCGATCCTCTTCATCAACTGTTCTGTAGGTTTCCACGACATAATGAATGACACTCAGGCCCTACGGCCTGGCAAACTGAAGTGTTCAACCTGGCGAAGGAAAGTATCAGACAAAATGTCGTGTGCACGCACAGACGGAACTGCAGCTCTGAAGTCGATCCACCCACCCGAAAGTCGCCGGTGGGGATTGTAAGTTCCGCGGTTCCTACACCGGAGCTTGATCGATTCTCCTATCTGGCACTGACTTCGTCAATCAATTGGCCAGCAGCTTGCTTTAGATGGTGTGAAGGGTATATACGTTGGCCGAGTGTAAAGCTTGGAGGTGGCATGGATTTGTGACTCGTAGGTACAAGGAGGGCTTGTGTGGAGAGATGCGGTTCAATCGCGTGGAGACAGGCCTGAATCCCGCTTGTTGATGCTCTGCTTGCCTTTTTACCTTCAAAACCTGCTAATTATCTCACACAGAAGAACTCGAAACATTCAATAGATCAAAGCCAGTCATAGATAATACGGCTATTGTAACGATCTACTATAATCTTTGTAGCACTATGCCGGCCAGCTGTGCCCGGGTTGACTGAGCCAACCCGAACCGTATGATCGACCGTTGACCCGCGAAACACAGAGTGGTGGGTAGCATTTGCATATGCCGAGGCTTATTAGATATAAGGTGTAAGTGGTTCGTCGTCACATCATTCCTTTGTTCCATCCATCAATCTTTCATCAACATAGATTGGATTCGCGAAAGACATCATCAATAGATACTTACGTTGTATTTGGATGCTTCTCCCATAAAAGAATGGCAATGGAGCTGCCGCCGCTTTCATGACAACCCGCGAACTCTCCGATGCTGCAACAGGAGCACAGTTTCTGTAACTTTCACGAACATAATTGAACTCTAGTATACACAAGCTGAAGATAGTGTTTGGCAAAGCATCATGCGAACATGGAATCGAGTAATTTATTTCTCGGTCTTGGAAAGTACAGATTGTGGTAGGTGGTCACTATGGTGTTATGCAAAGGCTTTGAACACGAAATGTGGTGCTTCGGTCATGATATCAAGTGTCCCTGAATGTTGAGGTAGTGGATAATACCTTGTGTTTGGTTGGGATCAAGCAGGAAGAAGGAGAGTCCATTAGAGGTAAGTGTTCGGCCTGTGGGAGAGGTACAAAGAACTGCAGTTCGGAAGGTGCAAGGACGCAGTGTTTGAGCGTCATAACGTTTCTTTCTCTACTTCAATACATGTCCCCTTCCCTCACCCACTGTTTGTGTCTCAAGATCTTTGCAAGTCTTCTCCTTCAGCAGTTGACAACTACCATCGAACCATGGAGCCTGCGGAAAGTGGTCGAATGGGGCATATGCCAATGCCAGAAAGACCTTCGGTATGGACTCGCGTTCTTGAGATTACAAACGAACTCATCAGTGAAGCACCGATTGCTCGTTTCCTGAACAAAAGCTTTATCGCTGTTTACTTCATTGTGGCATTGTGGCTAGGATGGCAGCTCCTTCCTCTCACTGGAAGTCGGGATGCAGCTCGTACCAAGTCAAAGTCCACTCAAGGCCATGCTGCTCTCCATAGCTACTTCGGGAACTTCGAAGGATTTGCCGAATGCGACATTCGTGCGATAGAGCTGTATACACCTCCACCAAAGGACGACCGGGGCTTCTACGAATATGGCACCTTTTGTCACGATCGGAAGCAGCTGCTTCGAGCGTTGTCCGACGGTGGCCGTATTGGGTTTGATGCACCCTATAAACCTAGAGGTAAGACGGTCCGAGTCGTAGCACCTATGCAAGCTTACCCTCATAGATTGCAACTATCGATGGTTCGATGCGGAGGAAATGTGTTTCATCCTTGAACGATTCGATGCCCTTATTTTCGTGGGTGACGATGTACTTCATCCAATTTACAGTGTTATTAACATCCTGTTGCGACAAGATCTGGCTCTCGGAGCGCTCGATGCGTCGACCATGGATCAGACTCTGAAAGAGAGTTGTCGATGTGCGAACCAGTTCATCAAACAAGACTGTCGGCAACATTTCGTTCAAGACGCTGAACGCACGATGCAAAGCGAACAAGCTGGTCGGCCTTACTTCTGCAACAGAGTCAAGCATGCCTTCATCAAGACTGACAATGCCAACCTAAGTCCTCTGGCCGTTGAAACGTTCAAACAGCTTGCACCCAAAGCGCCTCGATCAAGGTACCGACCAATTCCAATTATCCACTCATTGGCACCCTCCACAATGACTACCACTGATGCAGCGGCATCCCTTCTCAAATTCGTGGAACTTGCTGACGAGTCTGACCGCAACACCCCGATGCTCTGGATAGGACCAACAGCGGCTGGGCACGTGGAGCTAAAAGGCAGGAAAGGCAATCAGGAGATTTGGGACTTTCACCGCAAGATGGCATCCGTAGCCGAGGACAATGATGTTGAAGTTCTAGGAATGTGGAACATGACAGTACAAGCTACAAGCTGGGATGGAATGAGGTTCGGTGAGAAGGTTGCCATCACTCAAGCTATGATGGTCATGAATTGGCTAGGCCGGCTTCAATCAAGCTAATTCGAAGGTCACCGAAGGCGAGCTCGCTATGGATGCCTCAATCTCGCCATCTTTGTAAGGGAACTACATGTCGCCTTGATCTCTTCCAAGCTTCAGCTATGTTTGTAGGCAGTATCTGGCGCGTCAGAATGCGAAATCCATGAACGAACTTGTCCAGTATCTTCTTCAACCATCGCGGTGTTTGTTGCTTACATAGTAAGCATGTTACTAGCCGAGTCTGTAGCATTTCACAATATTCTGCTGTGGCTCAGGCCTGCCACCATCTCCGCTGGTGTGGTTATTCCGGCATTCAATCTGTTGCAGGCAAAGAGGTTTCATCCTGTTATAGAACTTGCTAAATGAGCGTGTTCAAAAGAGAACTTCACCGCTTCCTTCCAACTCGCCACCCCAGAGTTCACCAGCTTTTCGTATTTTAGTCTTATCGTTCTTCTTTCTCTCGCTTTCCAGCTTCTTCTGTATCGCAAACACCTCTTCCACGTTCCCTTCCTCGTAGCCAGGTGGGTTTTCATCATCTCTGTCCAGGTCGATCTCTCCAAGCAGCAGTACATTCTCGCCTCGTACCAGGTACGTTCCCCTCGGAATGTCACAGAATAGCTTTCGTAATGGTTGTGATCCAGGCACATCGACGTAATATCGTTCCTTCGTCTCGGTCAGGACGAGGTTGGCGAACTGATCCCATGATCGCAGGACTCCGAGAAGCTTTCGACCATCACGAAGCACTAGCATGAGCTTTTCTGCACACAGTAGGATTCATGTTTAGCATTACGCGAAAAGACCTTGCACGTGGGGCATGCGCCAAAACACGACATTAGGAATAGGGGGGACCTACTGTCGGTAAGATCGAGCAATTGAGCAGCGGTCGTGAACATCTGAGGTGGCAGCTGTGGTGCGCCTTGTGGTGGTCCTATTGCTGGCCCCAGGGCGTTACCATCTTGCTGCGGTGGCTGCTCTGCAGGATTCATGTTCAACACGCTTGAACGACCGTGGCTTGAATCAAAGAGAAAGAAATACTATCCGTGTGGTAGGGGCCCTAACATCCGCATTGCGCTCACCATAAAAGTGTGGTCAGAAGAGCAGTTGTCATTGAACTATCTCAGAAAATGCGGACAACCTGTGCGCGAACAGGATGACGCCAATCTGGAGCCTCACCCACTAACTACCTTAGCCTTGTTGAAACGCAACTCAAGAGCTGATCGAGATATCCCACATTCTCGAACTATAACTTGGTTAGGTACTACAGAGTGGAGAGAGGCAGACACTATACGATGTTCCTAACTGTCTGCCTACAGTACAATAGCCGGAAAGAGACGTGTACAGTACATGTGCATCATGCGTTATTGTTACCTCCACCAGTACGGATAGACTTAGGCTACGCATCATAAGTTCGTGGAGTTAAGACACCACAGCCCTGGCCAACTTGAGTCGTAGACTCCGGCACAAAACTGTGGTGATATGGGGATTCAATATCGCCTCTCGAACTGGATCTTAACTCCAAGGACTTTTGGCACATAGCCTGCGGTAAAAGCTAGGGGTATCGGCCGAGTACGAATCTTGCTAGCCTTTCACGGTCTGTGGACCCATGGGTTCCTGGAACTCGGCGAGTGCAAGCTTGCTAGGTGACAGCAATACAGTCTCGCTTGCACCACTTCTGACAGTATAAATAAGAGCTGACGTTTGGCTGAATTAGCCCCATAATGGGTATGTCGAATTCACTTCACGTTCGAGAAGCAGCAATCTGTCAATCTCAGCCGTAGGATATAGCAACCTCGCTTTCATGAGCTTGGTAGAGCTGGAAAGTAACCACAGAGCATAGATCACAATGTCAACTCTACTCAGAGTCCTCCGTGAGAAATGGTGGACAACAAACACTCTTCCCCCAATGTCTTTAAAGGGCAAAACGATACTCATTACTGGCACAAACGCCGGCATCGGATTTGAGACAGCAAAGAAGCTCGCGACACTTGGCCCAAAGAAATTAATCATCACCACTCGATCGATTTCGAAGGGGGAGAACACTTTGAGAGATATTACCAAACATATGGCAGAAACGACAAACGACCAGCAGACGGAAATCGTGCCTTTGACGCTTGACATGGCCACTTTGCACGACGTTGAGGGCTTTGTAAAGAATCTTCAAACTAATACGGATCGATTGGATGGTGCCATCCTCAATGCTGGCATGCAACGCCCTACCCAACATGTTGGCGTGGATGGTTACGAAGATATGATTCAGGTCAACGCCATCAGCACTACCTACCTTGCCGTCTTGCTCTTACCACTACTCACCTCAACGGCCAACACAACCAACACACAAACACACTTGACGTTTGTCTCTTCTCGTGCCGGGACCAGAGTCAGCACCACGGAGATCTCACCCTACTCCTCAAGTACATCTCCCTTGAAACTTATGTCTCAACCAGAAAACTTTCCTCCGGGCGGCTTGGGCGGTCAAGCACGATATGGCCAATCCAAACTTCTTTTGGAATATGCAATGCGGCACTTGGTCAACGTTCCATCACTACGAAACAAAGACGTGAAACCAAATGTTATCATCAACTCAGTTTGCCCTGGCGTTACCAAGTCAGAGTTAGGTCGTAACTTCGATAGTTGGGTGCAACAATTCTTCATCAACTGGATCTTCTACCCACTCGTTGGGAAAAGCGCCGAACAAGGCGCCAATTGCTATCTTCTTGCATATGCGCAAGGTGACGAAAGCCACGGCAAACTATCTGCTGCTGGAGATTCCTACGTTGAAGAATGGGATGCTATCAGATCGGATGCCGGCAGAGATTTTGGTGATAAGGTCTGGGCTGAGATGGTGCAGATCATGAGCAGCAGACCTGGAACTGGTGCTAGAGATATACTTAGCCCTAATGCATGAGTACAAAACTCATTTCCATACACTCCACTCTCCGTATAGACCTCTCTCCAATGGTCGTCCCCGAGTTTCTACAACTCAACTTGATCACGTCCATTGTCCTCGCTCTTCGCACACTAGCAACTTCCTCCCGTATCCACAAGCCAGATGTCAAACTTAATAGGATCGAAAGCCCAAGGAAACCTTCTATACTACCAAACACAAGCGTACAGCTCTAACCCAGACGACCAGGCTCGTAAGCCGAAATCGAAACTCTACCCAGGTAATACCAACTACCGTTCCCATGTTCTAATGCCGGTACTTGTTCCCCCGTCATATCCCTTAAGGCTGCAAAACACACAAAACCCTCCCACAGCTTCCCTCCGTCGTCTTAACAGAGTCCTGAATCCGAGCATGCCTCCCCAACCACGCGTCACCCTCCATAAATCGCATACCTTTCTCCACACTCGACCACACACTAAACACCACAACCTCATTAGCATCCCTCCCTACACCCCCCGTATTCCAGACACTCACGTCCGAATACGTCGACGGAGCAAACCAATCGTCCATCCTCCATCCTACAGCTAACTGCCCTTCATCAACACCACCTTTGCTGCCATCTGCATTCACATCTCCATCACCATCATCAGTTTTGGTACCAATCACCTGCCCTACTCTCGCACGCCACACCTCATCCCCCAATTCCTTGAACCCGGCCCTCCAAATCCCAATCACGTCCCTACTCCCACGCATCAATCCCACAACCCGCGCGGGATCAGCAGTAACATGAATCAACTCCCTAACGCCCACACCCTCCCTCCCCAGCATCCCTATAAGCTCCTTGTTCTCGGCACCAGGAATCCAAGTATCCATGTGTGCGGCAACGGAGTCCCATCCACCAAGCAGATAAATCAGGCTGGGGTCGTCGATGCATTGAATTAGTGTGACTGGGTGCTTGGAGAATGTTGCTTGGGCTTGGGCTGCTGTTTTTAGAGCGTTAAGGTTTGAGGGTGGAATCTGAGTGGGAGAGTCATCTGTGGGAGGGGGTGGGTGGAGGGTGAGGAGGGCTAGTTCCGTTATTGGCATTTGTTGTTTATTGGATGGGTTGGATGGGTTGGACGGGTTGATGGCTTTGCGTTTCCTACGGCTGCGAGTGTTGCGGGTTGGCTGGTTGTCTTGAGAATTATATTCGTGTGGAATAGTTGTGATGTGATATGATGGTGCTGCTTTTGTACAGTGTGCAGAAGTGTGTTAGTCTACATACGGCAACACATGCGACTAAGAATACGGATCCAAGGGTATGTAAGGGTCAACTACTACTGTAGATGATTTCCTGTTCGACACTATAGCATATGGCTCTAGTACTGTCATATAATGTTATGGTATTACATATAGGTAGAAAAGCGAGTCTACACTTACGTACGTTGTCGAAGATGCCTGATTTTATACATCTAGTAAACTGTGGAGTACGGATTTACGCTTTGGTGGTGCTAGCTACCTACACTATGTATCACTACATACAGTACTTTTGATGCACGCTCATCATTGTCGCAAGCAGGGAAGAGACTTAGAGAGTTCAAGTTGTCTGGATTGATGTGTCTGCGTCGTTGCCTTCCAGGTTCGATAGATAAGAAGATATGTTAAAAAGTGTGGTGGGAGGTGAAGTTGTGTTTGCAATATTGCATTTCGAAAGCGCATATGGTATATCGTAACCATGACAAGCAGAACATTGATTCTCCTGCTGAGACTAACGACCTCTGATTTCAATTGTCAATGTTCAACAACTTGCAATCTACAAATGGAGTATGTAGTGAATGGTGCCAAACGATAACACAAGTTCCCAAAATCATAGATATAGTTCAATACTAACTCTCATTATCACATTACCACGTCACAACATTACTGTAATCGTCTATTGTCATCTTCCTATATGCATTGCCCGTCACACAGACCTCTTAAGAAGACTGCAGCGAGCTGTTCGTAGGTTGGTAGTACCACAATGCATTCTTGCTCGTCGCACAGCTAGACGATGAACCACTAGCATTGACGTGCACAGCCACACCATTTTGAGGTCGACCATAAACATACATGTAATACCACGCTTCGTCAATGACAGTGCGACCGTTGTCAGTAGAGTTCTTACCGGCCGCCGTCTCGTTGTATCGTGGTCCGGTACAACCGATATACGGAATGGCAGTAGATGCCTTGGTCAGGGCACCCTGCACATCGGAGAGAGTGACCTGAGTTGTGTTGCTAGGAGTGATTCCGGCTTGTTGGAGCCATGCATAAGTCGGGAATCGCTGGTAATACTGGATTGCAGTCTCATAGAAGTCAATCACATCTTCGTGTTGTGTGTAATTGGGTCCGTAGCAAGGAAGCTTGATAGCTGTTAGCATTTAAACACGATCAACCAAACAGGCTTCTTACCTGGAAAGTGCTGTAACACGTAGCATGCTTGGAGAATTCATGACCCCAGAAGTCCGCATTCGGTGCACCTTGGTTAATCCAGTATTTGTTCATGTATGCGAGCAAGTCGTACCGCCCCAAGCTCTGGATGAAGGTGGAAACTGAGGGCCCTGTGTAGGGTGGCACAACAGTGCCATTGGCAAGACCATTGGTGGTGTTTGGCGATGGAGAAGGGTCGAATTGTCTTGTTCTTAGGTCAGCAAGAGGAACTGCAAATCTGGAATGTCTTCTTACCTCCGCAAATCGCAGTACTGTGTGTACGAACCATTGCAGAAATCGGGCCACAGACCATGCAATGTCCACGAATTTCTTGGTAGTTTCTGACCTTGCGCTTCGAGTCCAGTGTATGTGTTCCAGAACTGAGTTGAAACAACAAGACCACCATAAGTTTCCGTGCAGCAAGTATCAACGTTTTGAGGATTTTGAGGTGGGCAGGAGAGAAGTTGAGGTTCTGAAATGATTGAGTTAGCATTGAGCGTTGAACGATGTCGAAGATGACCACATACGAATCACACAAGTATGGTTAACGTTGCTGAGTCCAGGATATAGATCTTGAGCAACTGCGACAGCAGCAAGCGCCGAAGACGCAAGAAACGTGGTAGACTTCATTCTGAAGGTGTTGCAATAACGTCGAGCTCGAACTTTCCGTAGGAAACTGCCAATTGATATATTCTCTAGCTGTCCTCTGGCTATGCGGTAAAGTTCAAAAGAAATGCATGATGCTGTAAGGCACAAGCATCGTATTGGCCGGCTCGGAAAGATCCATGAACGATTTCGGAGAACGGATCCAGAAAATGGGCAAGTGAGAAGCTTTGCTTCTTGCACCTGCCTGGTTCCAGCAAGATTTGTGTTCCACTATGATGGCAATGTTGTTAATATGTATGAACTTGTGGCGGTCGCATCGAGCTGTTGTTAGCCTAGTGGGAGAGCGTGCAAAACTGATAGGCGCACACTTGCAGTTGACAGAAGTCGGAGTATCGAAAGCGGCGATCGTTGGTGTCCGGACCGAGATTGCCAAGCACCTTAGCGATTTGATACCAGCAAATCAGTACAGAAAGTCTACCGAATCATTTCTCGTTTGCTCAATTTGGCAAGAAACAAATCAAGGTCATCAGGTTTACTAACAGTAGACCTTGCACCTGTTTTGTGCTTCAAGCACACAATATGCTTATCTGGTCCCAATTCAAGTCAGGGCCAAGGCAGACTCTGCCTGGAAACCTCCCTCATTTCCCTGATATTTGCTCGGTCTGTTCTTGAGAAATAGTGGAAGACGGCGTTGTTGTAATGGCTAAATTGCTTGCTGCGTTGAGCCGTTCATCGAGGGCTTTGAGTGCAAGAGCTCTTCTTCTATCAGCCTCTTCGTTTTTGCTCATGGGACGTGCACTTCGTGCCTGGTTCATGGAAGTCGGTAATCCCCCTTCCTCACGGGCTGCCGCTTGATCGTTGCCAGAAGCAATCGCCTCATCCGAGAAAGGTCTGATAATCTTAAGATTGCAGCATAGAATGTATACTTGGTCGCAAACAGCGGCAACCGGAGGTTGTATAACATTTGGAAAGAAAGTTGCAAAGGCAAACGTTTCGCTTGCATCGCCCTTGATTCTTGCTTCACCAGTGTCGGTTCCCGTCAACTCTGGCTGATGCTTGAAAAATCTTAGGTATATCCATGTCGTGATCAGGCCATACCAGGCAAGCAGCAGGGCTGTGTCCGTACCCAAAATAATTCCCGCGATAGTGTTCAGCAGAAGAAAAATAGCAGGAAAATGCTTCACCCTAATCTTGACCACCCCTTTGTATAGACTAACGGTGTGCTCGGGCACAAGCTGCTTGAAGGCTACCAGGAATGCCGCTTGTAGAGTTATGGCGCCGGTAATTGGGGTGTCGGCTCGTCTGGTGTTTCGCGTGAGTATGCCCCAGAATACATACGTCGGAATTACCAAAAGATTCGGAACGACAGCTGCAAACAACACTACCAGGCTAAAATCCTTCGAACCCCATGCTCTTTCAAGATATCTGCCACTGAAGTAAACAGCTGTCGTGTTTACCAAGAAGTTGACAACGTTTTGCTCAACAAAGGTCGAGGTTATGATTGTCCATGGGTAGCTGATCGACTCGGATGGAACCAAAGTGAGATATGGTATCGATTCTTCGTTCGGTGGGCCCGACCCAGTCTGCGATAGAATGTTATATCTTGCAATCGCATAAACGAACGAAAAGAAAGAGGTCAGAAGGAGGAGGGCCCTGGTCACTGGTGGGATATTGATCCTCATCTTGGAGAGGAACTGGTTCTTTCTCTGGGACTAGAGGGAAGCAAGCAGAACCGAGCAGTGCACAGCAAATAAAGGCAGGGATGTAAGAATCAAACAGTAGAGTCGCGCTCATTGTGGTTGACCAAAGTGCATGGCTACCTATCCATGCGACAACTTGAATAACAGTTCTTGAGGCCAGATATGGGAGGGGGCCAGTCGCGTGAACTCGCATGCGCTTGTGTGTCAGTATTTATTCACAAGCATGACGCTGGCTCCCTTCCCATGAGCCGCTGCTTATTGGTGCTTAAACCGTTTTTAGCTGCAGCTTTGGGACCAACTGGTGATCCACAGCACCCGACCGTGGGGATGTTGGTTCCTTACCAATGCCGTAGCTGGTGTTCCTCAGTATTGCGTAAGTCATGTACATTTCCGATCTTACTTGGGCATGCAGCTTGAGAATTGGCAGACGCATTCGTTGTAAGATAAAAGACACGGCGACTACAGCAATAGATGCAAAGGTGATAATTGATAATATGGTTCACCACTGAGCAGGTAGTGGAGCTGGCATCCAACTTTAAAACACCCGAGCTGCGTTGGAGGGATCAAAGCATGAAACTGGGACTTTTCCGGAGTGTCAAAGTTGGACTAGCATTGGCGCTGTTGTGGCCAAGCAATTGTCGTCCTCTTCCACCCTGTCTCGATCAACTCGTGAAAGACTGTGGTGGTTTCTTTGGGTATTGGTCTTGTACCCTACAACATCTTATTTGCGCATCAACACCTACCGATCTGGATCCCGAGACTTACTGCGACAACTCCCCATTGCGAATTCGGCCGTCTATCCACGCCTTACGCGTTTTGGTGGCCGTGACGATCAAAGGCACGAGCAGGCGCCACTACTAGCTACTTCGACTTTTGCCAGCAAACTCCGCTGTAAAGAGTTCTCGTTCTGGTTACTCCTAAATCCAGATTCTTCAGCCTCTACCCTATCGACATCGGAGTTATATTATTGTCGTATCATTCACCGTTCCATCCTCTGTCGCAGCCGCTCGGCTCGTTTGTTGTTCTGTTGCGCTGAGTGCCAATTCTCCGTTACTTACCTGACATCTGATACTGGGTTCCTGGATCGGCGGAGAATGTCGCGATGGACAGCGATTCCAATCCTACCAACGTAGTTCACAAACCTCCTCCACTTAACTCGGATCAATTAAACTACTTGATATGGCGGTATGAGCAAACCTGATGCTTGACTTGGTGACTCTTGCTGACCTTTTTAGCTATCTACAAGAAGCCGGTATGCGCCTTGGCATCCAAAGTCCCGTAACAGGCTAATCATTTTTCAGGTTATGCAGAAGCCGCCGTGAAACTCCAACGTGATTGGAAAGTCGACACTGAGAGCTTAGCTTTCTCAAAACACATCAAAGGTCAAGCATTGGTTTCGCTTGTACAAAAAGGTCTACGTTACCATCATCTTTCGCTCACTGTCGACGAAAATGGCCAACAAACCAAGACTTTGGTGCCCTCCATGTTCTTTTTCGGTCCAGAAAGTGCTCGTCCGGAAAGCACGTCCACCCGACCAGAGCCTCTAAAGAAAGAGAACGACCAAAGGGCTGTTTCTCCGGCAAGTACAGTCGCCACCAATGCAAAACACAGGAGTCGTGAGATTGCTTCCAATGCAGCAGATGAGCCCATGCCGCAGCCCGCCAAGCGTGGCAGGAAGCCAGCACAAAGTGTCACAGCAGAGCGCAATGGTGTCTCGGCGCGTAAGGTGTCGGCACCTACCGAGCCAGATACGATGAATGGAAACGGACCACAGCAGCCTGATGCTACATCACCCTCAATAGGTGAAAACGTGGCTGAGGATACTACCATGACCAACGGCAATCACGAGTACAAGATGGATGTCGATGTCGATGCTCCTGCCAGTTCCGACGCTGTAGACATCGTTATGGATGATCAGATGGAAGAAACAATTCCGCCACTAGTGCCAACACTATCGATCGGTCAGAGTCGTGAAATC